>ENA-OVGB01000886-OVGB01000886.1-human-gut-metagenome-genome-assembly--contig:-NODE-886-length-30879-cov-5.777998_pt1 | contig 30879 bp, 22 predicted proteins | sample MGYA00237767_ERZ505413 | MGnify/ENA primary metagenome ERZ505413 (study PRJEB26158, sample SAMN06016410) | human gut metagenome | biome: human gut; feature: ankylosing spondylitis patient; material...
TGCAGGTCTTGCAAGTGTGGAAGCAGGACAGTTGATTGAGGCAGATTTGGATTTAGTGCTTGGTAACGATGTCACAACACCAGTTGCCATTCACGAGATGGAAAAGTTTAATAAGAAGGAAGTGTTTGATAAGAGCAAGATTGCACTTGTTATGGATCACTTTACACCGAATAAAGATATTAAGAGTGCAGAGCATTGCAAATGTGTACGTGAGTTCTCAGGCGAGAATGAGATCGTGAACTTCTTCGATGTCGGAGAGATGGGAATCGAGCATGCATTGCTTCCGGAAAAAGGACTGATCGTTGCAGGCGAGACATGTATTGGAGCCGATTCACATACATGTACCTACGGCGCCCTTGGTGCATTCTCCACAGGTGTCGGAAGTACGGATATGGCAGCCGGTATGGTGACAGGTAAGGCATGGTTCAAGGTGCCATCTGCAATCAAGTTTAATATCGTAGGCGAGAAAGCACCATATATCAGTGGTAAGGATGTAATCCTTCATATCATTGGTATGATCGGTGTAGATGGTGCACTCTATAAGTCTATGGAGTTTGTTGGTGAGGGTATCAAGAACCTGACAATGGACGACCGTTTCACAATTGCAAACATGGCAATCGAGGCAGGTGCAAAGAATGGTATCTTCCCTGCGGATGAGCAGACAGAGGCTTACATGAAGGAGCATTCGACAAAGGCATATACAAAGTACGAGGCAGACACTGATGCAGTCTATGATGAGGAATATACGATTGATCTTTCAACCTTGAAGCCAACCGTTGCATTCCCACATCTTCCAGAGAATACAAAGACCATCGACGAAGTCGGTGATATTAAGATCGATCAGGTTGTCATTGGTTCCTGCACAAACGGAAGAATCTCTGATATGCGTATTGCTGCGGATATCATCAAGGGCAGACATGTGGCAAAGGGGGTGCGTGTCATCGTGATCCCTGGCACACAGGAGGTTTATTTACAGATGCTCGAGGAAGGTCTGACAAAGGCATTTATCGAGGCAGGTGCGATCGTATCAACTCCAACCTGTGGACCATGTCTGGGCGGACATATGGGTGTTATGGCAGCTGGCGAGAGAGCTGTATCCACAACCAACCGTAACTTCGTTGGACGTATGGGACACGTAGATTCAGAGGTATATCTGGCAAGCCCTGCAGTTGCAGCAGCTTCCGCGATTACAGGTAAGATCAGCAGCCCGGCAGAATTGGCATAAGGAGGAACAAAAATGAAAGCATACGGAACAGTACATAAATATGGTGACAATGTAGATACAGATGTAATCATTCCTGCAAGATATCTGAATTCCTCAGATCCTGCGGAGCTTGCAAAGAACTGTATGGAGGATATTGACAAGGACTTCGTAAAGCGTGTGAAGCCGGGCGATATCATGGTTGCAAATAAGAACTTTGGATGCGGCTCATCGAGAGAGCATGCACCAATTGCAATCAAGGCATCTGGTATCAGCTGCGTAATCGCTGAGACATTTGCAAGAATTTTCTATCGTAACGCAATTAACATCGGACTTCCAATTATCGAGTGTCCGGAAGCTGCCAAGGGAATCGAGGCAGGCGATATGGTAGAGGTTGATTTTGACAGTGGTATGATCTACAACAAGACAAAAGGAACCGAGTTCAAGGGACAGGCATTCCCTCCATTCATGCAGAAAATCATCAAAGAGGGCGGTTTGATCAACTATATCAATGCAAAAGAAAACTAATTTCATCTGGGAGGATAAAATATATGGGAGTTTGTAATAATTGTGGCAATCAGATTTCGGACGGACAGTTGACCTGTCCGGTCTGTGGAGCTTATACCGGTGCAGGCGCACAGGCAAACAATCAGGCATCACAGCAGAACATGTATAACCAGCAGGGAATGTACAATCAGGCACCACAGCAGAACATGTACAACCAGCAGGACATGTACAATCAGACACCGCAGCAGCCACAGAAAGAGCTTGGAATGAAATGGTTTCATTTCGTAATTTATTTCCAGCTGTTTGTTTCCGCTCTTGTTGGATTGTGGAATGGATTCCAGCTTCTTACAGGCAGAATTTATGGTGAGAACACTGATCGGGTATATAGTTATTTTTCTGGCTTGAAGGGTGTGGATACGATTATTGGTATCTGCTACATCGCGATTGCCATTTTCTCACTTGTCACACGATTTATGCTTGCGGATTTCAAGAAGTGCGGCCCTGCAATGTATATTGGCATGCAGGTAGCAGGTTTGATTATATCAATTGCATATATTGCGAGTGTTACAAGCATCGTGGATGGTCTTACAGAGTATATCGCAAGCTCCACCTATGGAACAATGGCTGTTTCTATCGTGATGCTGATCTGTAACATTGTATACTTTAAGAAGAGAAAGCATTTGTTCGACCGGTAAGAAACAGACAGGATAAATTATTATTTGGAGGATGAATCATGAATTGTAATATTGCAGTAATCAAGGGTGACGGTATCGGACCGGAGGTTGTCACACAGGCAATGAAGGTGTTAGATGCAGTCGGAGAAAAGTTTGGACATACATTTAATTATGAGCAGCTTCTGATGGGCGGATGCTCGATCGACGCATGTGGCGTTCCACTTACTGACGAAGCAGTCGCAAGAGCAAAGGCAAGCGATGCAGTATTGCTTGGTTCCATCGGCGGTAACACAAGCACATCACCTTGGTACAAGCTTCCACCAGAGAAGAGACCGGAAGCCGGACTTCTGAAGATCCGCAAGGAGTTGGGACTTTTTGCAAACTTAAGACCAGCCAATCTTTATGAGCAGTTAAAGGGTGCATGTCCTTTAAAGGAAGAGATTGCAGACCGTGGTTTCGATATGATGATCATGCGTGAGCTGACAGGTGGTCTTTACTTCGGTGCAAGAGAGACAAAGGAAGTCGATGGCGTAATGACAGCCGTTGATACACTGACTTACAACGAAAATGAGATCCGCCGTATCGCAATCAAGGGCTTTGATATCGCGATGAAGCGCCGCAAGAAGGTAACAAGTGTCGATAAGGCAAACGTGCTTGATTCCTCAAGACTCTGGAGAAAAATTGTAGAAGAGGTTGCAAAGGATTATCCGGAAGTCACATATGAGCATATGCTTGTTGATAACTGTGCAATGCAGCTCGTCAAAGATCCGGCACAGTTCGATGTCGTATTAACAGAGAATATGTTTGGTGATATCTTGTCCGATGAGGCATCTATGATCACAGGGTCCATCGGTATGCTGGCATCCGCATCCCTGAACGAGACTAAGTTCGGTATGTACGAGCCAAGCGGTGGTTCAGCACCGGATATTGCCGGACAGGACAAGGCAAATCCAATCGCAACGATTCTTTCCGCAGCGATGATGCTCCGTTACACATTCGACCTCGACAAAGAGGCAGATGCGATCGAGAACGCAGTCAAGCAGGTACTGGTAGATGGTTTCCGTACATGCGATATCGTGTCAGAAGGCACAACCCTTGTCGGCTGTAACGAGATGGGCGACAAGATTGTAGAAAGAATCTAAGTGGTTAAGAAAGAATTTTTCGGCGAATTATCATTAATGTAATTAAGAGAGTCGATGAGATAGGACAAAATACCAAATTCAATGCAGACCATTGCAACACGCCGGCACTTAATGAACTGTGCCAACGCAGTTGGTGCAGTGAATTTAGTGTCGCTGCGTGGTGTCACTGAGCGAGAGCGTGTCTGCATGAATTTCGTATTTGTCCTATCTCCATAGTCAATGTGTAAATTAGTTATTATGAGAAAGGAAAAGAAAAATGAAGAGTGATAACGTAAAAGTCGGCATGCAGCAGGCACCACACAGAAGCCTGTTCAACGCCCTTGGAATGACAGAAGAAGAAATGAAGAAACCATTGGTCGGTATCGTTTGTTCTTACAACGAGATCGTACCTGGACATATGAACCTGGATAAGATCGCACAGGCTGTTAAGCTTGGCGTAGCAGAAGCAGGCGGAACACCTGTGATGTTCCCTGCAATCGCTGTCTGCGATGGTATCGCGATGGGACATATCGGAATGAAGTATTCCCTTGTAACAAGAGACCTGATCGCAGATTCAACTGAGTGTATGGCAACTGCACATCAGTTTGATGCACTTGTCATGATCCCGAACTGCGATAAGAACGTACCGGGACTTCTGATGGCAGCAGCCAGAGTCAACGTACCAACCGTATTCGTATCCGGTGGTCCGATGCTTGCCGGTCATGTAAAGGGACATAAGACAAGCCTTTCATCTATGTTCGAGGCAGTTGGTTCTTATGCAGCAGGTAAGATGACAGAAGAGGATGTCAATGATTTCGAGTGCCATGCATGTCCGACCTGCGGATCATGTTCCGGCATGTATACCGCAAATTCTATGAACTGTCTGACAGAGGCGCTCGGTATGGGACTTCCTGGAAACGGAACAATCCCGGCAGTATATTCCGAGAGACTGAAGCTTGCAAAGCGTGCCGGTTATGCCGTTATGGAGATGTACAAGAATAACATCTGTCCGAGAGATATTATTACAAAGGATGCTATCATGAACGCATTGACAGTAGATATGGCACTTGGATGCTCTACAAACTCCATGCTTCACATCCCAGCAATCGCACATGAGATTGGATTTGATTTTGATATTGCTATGGCAAATGAAGTCAGTGCAAGAACACCAAACCTTTGCCACTTAGCACCAGCAGGCCCAACTTATATGGAAGACTTAAATGAGGCAGGCGGTGTATATGCCGTTATCAACCAGCTCTGTGAGGCAGGATTGATCAATGAAGATTGTATGACAGTAACCGGCAAGACAATCGGAGAGGCAGTAAAGGGACATAAGAACCTGAATCCAGAAGTTATCCGCCCGATGGCAAACCCATACAGCTCAACCGGCGGACTTGCCGTATTGAAGGGAAATATCGCACCGGACGGCTCTGTAGTCAAGCGGTCTGCGGTTGTTCCGGAGATGCTGCAGCATGAAGGACCGGCACGTGTGTTTGAATGTGAGGAGGATGCAATTGCGGCTATCAAGGGTGGCAAGATCGTGGAAGGCGACGTTGTCGTTATCCGTTACGAGGGTCCAAAGGGCGGACCTGGTATGCGGGAGATGCTGAATCCGACATCTGCAATCGCAGGTATGGGGCTTGGCTCTTCGGTAGCGCTGATTACAGATGGCCGTTTCTCAGGTGCAAGCCGTGGTGCTTCTATCGGACATATCTCACCGGAGGCAGCTGTTGGAGGCCCGATCGCTTTGATTGAAGAGGGTGATATCATCAGTATTGATATTGATGCATGTACGATCAATGTGAAGGTTTCCGACGAGGAGCTTGCAAAGCGGAAAGAAGCATGGACACCAAGAGAACCAAAGGTAACAACCGGATATCTGGCAAGATATGCAAAGATGGTAACATCCGGTAACCGCGGTGCAGTTTTGGAGTTGAAGTAAAATATATTGAATAATTCAAAACAATGTGCTATCCTATCAGATATTGGTTATCTGACAGGAAGAAAAAGGATAAATCAAGTTGTATGTAGATAAGGAGAAGTTTATGAAACAATTAACTGGATCAGAAATAGTGATTGAATGTCTGAAAGAACAGGGCGTTGACACAGTATTTGGATATCCGGGAGGAACGATCCTGAATGTCTATGATGCATTGTATAAGCATCAGGATGAGATTCACCATGTCCTGACATCCCATGAGCAGGGCGCAAGCCATGCAGCAGATGGATATGCAAGAGCTACCGGTAAGGTTGGCGTATGTATGGCAACTTCCGGTCCGGGTGCAACAAATCTTGTAACCGGTATTGCAACCGCATATATGGATTCAATTCCACTTGTTGCAATCACTGCAAACGTAGGTGTTTCTCTTCTTGGAAAGGACAGCTTTCAGGAGATTGATATTGCAGGTGTAGTTATGCCGATCACGAAGCATAGCTTTATTGTAAAGAATGTACATGAACTGGCAGATACAATCCGCCGTGCATTTAAAATCGCACAGTCAGGCAGACCGGGACCGGTTCTTGTCGATATTACAAAGGATGTAACTGCAAATGTTGCAGACTATGAGCCGAAGGCACCGGAGCCAATCGAGCGCGTGACAAAGACAATCCGTGCAGAGGATATCGACACAGCGATTAAGATGATCGAGAACTCGAAGAAACCGATGATTCTTGTCGGTGGTGGTGTTGTTGCGGCAGATGCGTCCAAGGAACTGAAAAAATTTGCAGAGAAAATTGATGCAGTTGTCTGTGATACATTGATGGGTAAGGGTGCATTTCCGGGAACGGATGACCGTTACACGGGAATGATCGGTATGCATGGAACCAAGGTTTCAAACTTTGGTATCAATCAGGCAGACCTTGTGATTGTCGTTGGTGCGAGATTCTCAGACCGTGTAACCGGTAATGCAAGTAAGTTTGCAAATCAGGCAAAGCTTTTACATATTGATATTGATGCTGCAGAAATCAATAAGAATGTGGAAGTTGATGCAAGTGTTGTCGGTGATGCCAAAGAAATACTGAAGATGATCTCTACCAGAATCAAGGCGTCTAAGAAACCGGAGTGGAGAGCACAGATTGATGCACTCAAAGAACAGTATCCGGATCATGCAGATATGAATGAATTCTCGGGACCGGCGATCATCAACAAGATCTATGAGCTGACAGAGGGCAATGCAACAATCACAACGGATGTAGGACAGCATCAGATGTGGGCAGCCCAGTATTATAAATTCAAAGAGCCTAGACAGCTTCTTACATCCGGCGGACTCGGAACAATGGGCTACGGCGTTGGTGCCTGTATCGGTGCCAAGTACGGACGTCCGGACCGTGTGGCAATCAACATTGCGGGAGACGGATGTTTCCGTATGAATATGAACGAGATCGCTACGGCAAGCCGTTATAATGTGCCGATCATCCAGGTTGTAATCAACAACCATGTGCTTGGTATGGTGCGTCAGTGGCAGACATTGTTCTACGATAAGCGTTATTCGAATACAATCTTAGATGATTCGGTTGACTTCGTGAAGGTAGCGGATGCACTTGGAGCGACCGGTTTCAGAGCTACAAATCTTCAGGAGTTTGAGGATGCCATGAAGCAGGCAATCGAGTTAAATAAGCCGGTTGTGATTGATTGTATCATCGGTAAGGATGATAAGGTATGGCCAATGGTTGCTGCAGGAGCAGCTTTGGAAACCTGTTTTGACCAGCAGGATTTAGATAATAAGTAGGAGGAAGAGGAAAAATGGCAAGAGTATTTAACTTTTCAGCAGGTCCTTCCGTATTACCGGAAGTAGTGTTGAAGCAGGCAGCAGATGAGATGCTGGATTACAAAGGTTCCGGCATGAGCGTAATGGAGATGAGTCATCGCTCGAAAGTGTACGATAACATCATCAAAGAAGCAGAAAAAGACCTTCGCGATCTGATGGATATTCCGGACAATTACAAGGTGCTGTTCCTGCAGGGCGGTGCATCACAGCAGTTTGCTGCAATCCCGATGAACCTGATGAAAAACGGTGTTGCTGACTATATCATTACCGGTCAGTGGGCAAAGAAGGCATGCGAAGAAGCAAAGAAGTACGGAAAGGTAAATGTCGTTGCATCATCGGCTGACAAGACCTTCAGCTATATTCCAGATTGCTCTGATCTTCCGATCTCCGAGGATGCAGATTATGTGTATATCTGCCATAACAATACAATTTACGGAACTACTTACAAGAAGCTTCCGAACACAAAGGGCAAGATCCTTGTAGCTGATATGTCTTCCGATATTCTGTCACAGCCAGTCAATGTATCTGATTATGGTCTGATCTACTTCGGTGTACAGAAGAACGTAGGACCAGCCGGTGTCGTTGTTGTAATCATCCGTGAGGATCTGATCCGTGACGATGTTCCGACTTACTGCCCGACAATGCTGAAGTACAAGACACAGGCAGACAATGACAGCTTGTACAACACACCTCCATGCTACGGCATTTACATCTGTGGTCTGGTGTTCAAGTGGGTAAAGGAAATGGGCGGACTTTCCGCAATGAAGATCCATAATGAGAAGAAGGCAGCTATCCTGTATGACTTCTTAGATTCTTCTAAGATGTTCCACGGAACAGTCGTAAAGGAAGACCGTTCCCTGATGAATGTTCCATTCGTAACAGGCAACGAGGAACTCGATGCAAAGTTCGTAAAGGAAGCAACAGCCGCAGGCTTTGTAAACCTGAAGGGACACAGAACAGTCGGTGGTATGCGTGCAAGTATCTACAACGCAATGCCAATCGAGGGTGTTGAGAAGTTAGTTGCATTCATGAAGGACTTCGAGGAGAAGAACTCATAATAAGGGAGAGAAGAAAATGGCTAAGATTAATTGCTTGAATCCGATCGCAGCCTGCGGTATGGATTTGTTCAATGATACATATGAAGTAGTAGACGATTTTGCAGCAGCAGACGCGGTACTTGTCAGAAGTGCAGCTATGCATGACTTAGAGCTTTCCGATAATCTGCTTGCAATCGCACGTGCCGGTGCGGGTGTCAACAACATCCCACTTGACAAGTGTGCAGAGAAAGGAATCGTAGTATTTAATACACCGGGCGCCAATGCAAACGGTGTAAAGGAACTTGTCATTGCAGGACTTTTGCTCGCATCCAGAGACCTGATGGGTGGTTATAACTGGGTAAAGGAGAATGCATCAGACGAGAATATCGCAAAGACAGTTGAGAAGCAGAAGAAACACTATGCCGGCTGCGAGATCATGGGTAAGAAGCTCGGCGTCATCGGTCTTGGTGCAATCGGCGCCAAGGTAGCGAACATCGGTTTCCGTCTTGGCATGGAAGTATATGGTTATGATCCATATGTGTCTGTCGATGCAGCATGGAGACTTTCCAGCCATGTAAAACACATCAAGAATGTAGAAGATATTTATAAAGAGTGTGATTACATTACTGTACATGTACCGGCGCTTGATTCTACGAAGGGCATGATCAATAAGGATGCATTTGCCATGATGAAGGATGGCGTGAAGATCCTGAACTTTGCAAGAGATATTCTTGTAAATGATGATGATATGATCGAGGCACTTGCAAGCGGAAAGGTTGCTAAGTATGTAACAGATTTCCCAAATGCAAAGATTGCCGGAGTTGATAACGTAATCACATTGCCACATCTTGGCGCATCCACAGAGGAATCTGAGGATAACTGTGCAGTGATGGCAGTGAAAGAAATCGTTGATTTTATCGAGAATGGTAATATCAAAAATTCCGTAAACTATCCGGCCTGCGATGCCGGCAAGTGTTCGGAAGCAGCAAGAGTTTGTGTATGTCACAAGAATATTCCGAATATGATCACGCAGTTTACTGGTGCATTTGCTTCCAAGGGCATCAATGTATCTGACATGGTAAGCAAGTCAAAGGGTGATTATGCTTACTCGGTATTTGATATTTCTGAGAAGGCAGATGAAGATACTGTAAAGTCTATTTCAAGTATCGATGGCGTATTGAAAGTACGTGTAATTCAGTAAACAGGAGTTGGAGGATAATAAAATGAGTGATAAGTTAAAGGTAGGTATTCTTGGTGCAACCGGTATGGTTGGACAGAGATTTATTGCACTTCTTGAGAACCATCCATGGTTTGAGGTTGTGACAGTCGCAGCCAGCCCACGTAGTGCAGGCAAGACATATGAGGAGGCAGTTGGTGACCGTTGGAAGATGGATACACCGATGCCGGAAGCTGTTAAGAAGCTGATCGTACACAATGTAAACGAAGTAGAAGAGGTTGCTTCTACCGTTGATTTTGTATTCAGTGCCGTTGATATGTCGAAGGACGAGATTAAGGCAATCGAGGATGCATACGCAAAGACAGAGACACCGGTTGTTTCAAACAACAGTGCACACCGCTGGACACCGGACGTACCGATGGTAGTTCCGGAGATCAACCCGGAGCATATGAAGGTCATCGAGTTCCAGAAGAAGCGCCTTGGAACAACAAGAGGATTTGTAGCTGTAAAGCCAAACTGCTCGATCCAGTCTTACGCACCGGTGCTTACAGCATGGAAAGAATTTGAACCATACGAGGTTGTTGCAACAACCTATCAGGCAATCTCCGGAGCAGGAAAGACATTCAAGGACTGGCCGGAAATGGTTGGCAATATCATCCCATTTATCGGTGGTGAGGAAGAAAAATCCGAGAAAGAGCCACTCCGTATCTGGGGACATATCGATGAGGAGAAGGGTGAGATCGTTCCGGCGACAAGCCCGGTTATCACATGCCAGTGTATTCGCGTGCCTGTATTGAACGGACATACAGCTGCCGTATTCGTTAAGTTCAAGAAGAACCCGACGAAGGAACAGCTCATCGAGAAGCTGGAGTCTTACAAGGGTGTTCCACAGGAGCTTGGACTTCCAAGCGCTCCAAAGCAGTTCATCCGTTATATGGAAGAGGATAATCGTCCACAGGTTACTCTGGATGTAGATTATGAGAACGGCATGGGTATCTCTGTTGGACGTATCCGTGAGGATTCTGTCTATGACTGGAAGTTCGTTGGACTTTCTCATAATACCGTTCGTGGTGCTGCCGGTGGTGCTGTATTATGTGCAGAGCTTCTCAAAGCACAGGGTTACATTACAAAGAAGTAATTTGCGCGATTGCGTAGCAGGTAAATAAAATTAAGAAAAAGGACAAACAGACATTTTTCATGACGAAACAGAATGGAAAAGCTTGTTTGTTCTTTTCTTTTGTGGTAAAATTGAGATAATTAGGTTCTTGTTGTATGCATGCCATACAGAGGTAGAACATATAGAGAAATTTAATGTATATATATAGGAGGCACCAACCATGAAGAAATTGATTTTAGTAACTTCACCACCAGCTTGCGGCAAGACATTTATTTCCCGTAAGCTTGCAAAAGCACTTCCAAACTGCGTATATCTGGACAAGGATACATTGATCGTATTGTCCAAGCAGATTTTCAAGGTGGCTGGCGAAGAGTACAACCGTTCATCTGATTTCTTCCAGAGAGAGATTCGTGATTACGAGTATTATGCAGTTCTTGATTTTGCATTTGAAGCATTGGAGTACAATGACACTGTTTTAATCAATGCACCATTTACAGATGAGATCCGCGACAACGAATATCTTGACAATCTGCGTGCAAAATTAAAGGAAAAGGATGCAGAGCTTTTTGTTGTATGGGTACATACAGATGTAGAAGTCTGCCACCAGCGTATGATCAAGCGTGCATCTGACCGTGATGCATGGAAGCTTGCACATTGGGATGAATATATCGCAACACAGAACTTCAAGCAGCCGGATAACATTCCTGAGCTGTTTGTATTCAACAATTCTTCTGAGGAAGATTACAAGAAGTCCATCGATGCAGCAGTGAAGGCGATCCGTGGATAAAACTGTCCGTGGGAGGCAGAGGCGATATACTTAGAGGAGAAGATACATGGCAATTATTAAACCATTTAAAGCGTATAGACCGAGAAGAGAAATTGTCAGTGAAGTGGCAGCACTGCCATATGATGTATATAACCGGGAAGAAGCAAAAAAAGCAGTGGAAGGAAAACCACTTTCTTTCCTTCGCATCGACCGGGCGGAGACGGCGTTTGATGACAGCGTGGACACTTATGCACCATGCGTATATGAAAAGGCAAAAGAATTGCTGGATGGAATGATTGAACGTGGCGATTACGTGGAAGATGCAGCCCCGATGTATTATCTGTATGAGCTTGTGATGGATGGAAGATCGCAGACCGGAATTGTGGCATGTGCATCCATCGAGGACTATGAGTCCGGTGTCATCATGAAGCATGAGAATACACGGGAGGATAAAGAGATTGACCGTATCACGCATGTAGATACGTGCAACGCACAGACGGGGCCGATCTTTCTTGCTTATCGGGCGCAGGCAGCCATTGATGCGATCGTAACAAAGATTAAGGCACGTCCGGCAGAGAACGATTTTGTCTCAGAGGATGGAATTACACATCGCGTATGGCTGGTAACAGATGCAGCGGATATTGCGGCAATTGAGCATGCATTTTCTGAGATGTCACAGATCTACATTGCAGATGGACACCATCGTGCAGCGTCAGCGGTCAAAGTTGGAATCAAACGCAGAAATGCAAATCCGAACCATACCGGAGAGGAAGAATACAATTATTTCCTGTCGGTTCTGTTTCCACATGACCAGCTGAAGATTTTGCCATACAACCGTGTTGTCCGTGATTTGAACGGCTATACGGCAGAGACGTTTATGGAAGCAATCAAGACAGATTTCGAGGTAGAATCAGTAGCTGATGCATATCAGCCAGAAGAAAAGGCGACGTTTGGTATGTATCTCGATGGTGCATGGTATAAATTATGTGCCAAATCACACATACTATCCGAAGACCCGGTCGATGGTCTGGATGTATCAATCTTACAGGATCATCTGCTGGCACCAGTGCTTGGGATCGAAGATCCAAGAACGGATAAACGAATCGATTTTATTGGAGGAATCCGAGGCTTGTCAGAGTTGGAACGACGCGCAGACAGCGATATGAAACTGGCATTTTCGATGTATCCGACATCCATCGAAGAGCTTTTTGCAGTGGCTGATGCGAAGCGGTTGATGCCGCCGAAGTCAACATGGTTTGAACCAAAGCTAAGAAGTGGAATCTTCATTCATAAATTGTAGAGAGGAGACACATTTGACATGTCCAAAAGAAAAGCAGTTTTTGCTATAAACTGGATGGAAGTCGATGCTTTGGTCCAGGGCATTCACAACAATCCGCATCATATCCTTGGTATGCATGAGTGTATTGACGATCTGTATATCAATGCATATCTGCCGGGTGCAAAGGTTGTAAATGCCATTGAAGTGTCCACGAGAAAGAAGTACACCCTCGTATCGGAGCGTGTGCCGGGATTTTTCTCAGTGGTAATTAAAGATAAGAAACCGTTTGAATATAAATTAAACGTCCGGTTTGACAATGGGGATGAAGTGACATACTTTGATCCGTATGTGTTTGAACCGGTGATTGATCCAATCGATATCAGTCTGTTCAACGAGGGAAAACATTACAGCATCTATGAGAAGATGGGTGCGCATCCAATGACCGTTGATGGCGTGGAAGGTGTGCTCTTTGCTGTATGGGCACCGAACGCAGACCGCGTGTCTGTCGTTGGTAATTTCAACAACTGGGATGGCAGACGACATCCGATGCGGAAGCTGGATTATTCCGGTATCTACGAGTTGTTTATTCCGGGCAAGCTGGTTGGAGAGATCTACAAGTATGAGATTAAAGCAAAGTCCGGACAGGTATTCATGAAGAGTGATCCGTATGCATTCAGCAGTGAGGTGCGTCCGGCAAATGCATCCCGCATCGTGGATATTTCCTATAAATGGAAGGATGCCGCGTGGATGGAGAAGCGGGAAGATAAGAATACCGACGAACAGCCAATGGCAATCTATGAAATGCATCTTGGTTCCTGGAAGCGTCCAACGGATGGCAGAGAGTTCTACAATTATCGCGATATCGCAAGCCTGCTTGCGGATTATCTGTTGATGATGAATTATAACTATGTGGAATTGATGCCGATTATGGAGCATCCATACGATCCGTCGTGGGGTTATCAGGTAACCGGCTATTATGCACCGACCTCCCGTTATGGTTCACCGGCAGATTTCATGTATTTTGTCGATTATCTGCACAGCAAGGGAATTGGTGTAATTTTAGACTGGGTACCGGCGCATTTCCCGAAGGACGAGCATGGACTTGGCAGATTCGACGGTACAGCACTTTATGAGCATGAGAATCCACGGCGTGGCGAACACCCACACTGGGGTACTTATATATACAATTACGGACGTAACGAAGTCCGGAATTTCTTAGTTGCAAATGCACTTTACTGGGCGGAAAAATATCATATTGATGGTATCCGGATTGATGCGGTTGCATCCATGTTGTATCTCGATTATGGACGCGGCGATGGTGAGTGGCTGCCGAACATCTATGGTGGCAATGAGAATCTCGAAGCGATTGACTTCATCAAGGAAGTCAACAGCAAGATGCATGAACTGCACAAGGGTGTGATCATGATTGCGGAGGAGTCAACGGCATGGCCGATGATGACGCATCCGGTCGAAGCAGGCGGACTTGGATTTGATTACAAGTGGAATATGGGATGGATGAATGATTTCCTGAACTATATGAAGCTTGATCCGTTGTACCGCAAATATCATCACAACGATCTGACGTTCAGTATGGTATATGCATACAGCGAGAAATTTATTCTCGTACTTTCCCATGATGAGGTTGTTCATGAGAAAGGATCTATGATTGCGAAGATGCCGGGCGGATACGAAGACAAATTCTCGAATCTGCGTGTGGCATATGGGTATATGATGACGCATCCGGGCAAGAAGCTTTTGTTCATGGGACAGGAGATTGCGCAGTTTACGGAATTCAACGAGAATGCGGAAGTAGACTGGTCACTGTTCGAGTTTGATGCACATGTATTTATGCAGGGGTACGTTAAAGAGTTGAATGAACTTTACAAGACGGAACCTGCATTGTATGAGCTTGATTCTTCACCGGAAGGATTCACATGGATCAACTGTAATAGTGCAAATACAAGCCTTCTTTCTTATGTTAGAAAAGGTAAGAAGGAGAGCGATACGCTTTTGATCATCTGTAACTTCACACCGATGGAACACAAAGCATACAAGCTTGCTACTCCATCCGGCGGAAGATGGCAGGAGATTTTCTCCAGCGATAACAACCGTTATGGTGGCGAGGGCAGAAATAACAAGACAGTGAAACAGGCGAAGAAAGCAGAGTGTGACGGACAGGAACATTACATCTCCGTTACAGTACCACCACTTTCGATCAGCGTATTCAAGAAGAAAATTGGCAAATAATTAAGATGAAACGGGCTGTCCTTCGTGAGAAGGGCAGCCTGTGAAGTTTTATGGATAAATGAATATTTACTTATATGAACATAAAAGGGAGGGACTTGATTGGAAGACATCAAAGACATTGAATCGTCCAAGATCGAAGAGTATCTGAGCAAGCTTGGAGACTGGGCGTTAAATAAAGGGTTTCAGTTAGTACTTGCAATTATATGTATGTATATCGGCATGAAGCTGTCGAAGCTGATCGTGAAGATGATACGCAAATCCTTCAAGAAATCAAACATGGAGGAAAGTGTTGCATCTTTTCTGTTATCGCTGATTAAATTCACTTTTTATGCTATCGTATTTATCACGGCTGCATCTATTGTGGGATTTCAGGTGACATCGTTAGTTACGATTCTTGGTACTGCCAGTTTAGCAATCGGTCTTGCGCTGCAGGGTAGTCTGGCAAACTTCGCAGGCGGTGTGCTGATCCTGATACTCAAGCCGTTCCGTGTCGGGGATTATATCATTGAGAACGACAAGCAGTGTGAAGGTACGGTCGTGTCGATCGACATTTTCTACACGAAGCTGCAGACATACGATAACCGGATCATTGTGATTCCGAACGGAAACATTACATCCCATTCGCTTGTCAATGTGACAGCAGCAGGAATAAGAAAACTGGATATCTCAATCGGCGTTGCGTATGATTCTGATCTGAAAAAGGTGAAGGATACGCTGTATCAGGTTGTGACGGAGAACCAGTATTATGATAAGACGAAGGAAGTCGATGTGTTCGTGGATTCCTTCGGGGACAGCAGCATCAAGATGGGTGTCCGCTGTATGGTTGCGACAGAGAACTACTGGAAGGCAAAATGGGAGATACAGGAAGCAATCAAATATGCATTTGATGCGCAGGGAATCGAGATTCCGTTTGACCAGATGGAAGTGACTTTGAAGAATAAGGATGTATAGCATATGGAAAAAATAATAGAAATGTGCTATTATATAAAGTTGACAAAAATAGAAATAATTTTTAGGAGGCAATAGAGATGACAAAGATTGATATTCTTTCAGGATTTTTAGGTGCAGGCAAGACAACATTGATTAAGAAACTGATTGCTGAGGCATATCAGGGTGAGAAGCTTGTATTGATCGAGAATGAATTTGGTGAGATCGGTATTGATGGCGGTTTCATGAAGGATGCAGGTGTGGAAGTCACAGAGATGAATTCCGGTTGTATCTGCTGTTCCCTTGTTGGAGATTTTGGTACAGCATTGAAGAAGGTAATCGTGGATTATGCACCAGATCGTGTAATCATCGAGCCATCTGGTGTTGGTAAGCTGTCAGATGTTATGAAGGCAGTTGAAGATGCAAAGCAGGATGCGGATGTTGTAATCAACAGTGCAACAACCGTTGTTGATGTGGCAAAGTGCAAGATGTATATGAAGAACTTCGGTGAGTTCTTCAACAACCAGGTAGAAAGTGCTGGAACGATTGTACTTTCCCGTACACAGAATGTACCGGAAAAGAAGGTAAACGATACAGTTGCTATGCTGCGTGAGCATAACAAGGATGCAGCCATTATCACAACACCTTGGGATGACATCGACGGTAAGGTAATCTTGGATGCGATGGAACATGCAAATACGCTCGATAAGCTGATCAAAGAGGCAGTTGAGATTGCAAGAAAGCATGAGGAAGAGCATCATCACCACGATCATGACCATGAGGAGCATGAACATCATCATGATCACGAGCATGAGGAGCATGAACATCATCATGATCACGAGCATGAGGAACACGAGCATCATCACGAGCACGACCATGAGGAGCATGAGCATCATCATGATCATGAGGAGCATGAGCATCATCATGATCATGAGGAACATGACCACCATCACGAGCATGGACCTGGATGTACATGCGGCTGCCACGACCATGATCACCATCATGATCATCATGCAGATGAGGTATTTACAAGCTGGGGTAAGGAGACTGCCAAGAAGTTTGCAGATGCCGATATGGAACAGATTCTGAAGACACTGGCTGACAACGCAGACGAATATGGTATCATCCTGCGTGCCAAGGGTATTGTTCCAAATACGGACGGCGAGTGGATTCACTTCGACCTGACACCGGGCGAATATGAGATCCGTAAGGGCGCAGCTGATTACACAGGTAAGCTTTGTGTCATCGGAAGCAATCTGAAGGAAGATAAGCTGGCAGAGTTGTTCGGGGTTGCATAATCCCGGCACTTTGCGTAAAGGATAGAGAAGAAAGGAAATAGAGTATGGGACCAACAAAGGAAGTAGAAGAGATTCCGGTATATATGTTTATGGGCTTTCTGGAAAGCGGAAAGACAACCTTTGCGAACGAAACTCTGATTGACCGTGGATTTACAGAAGGCGAACCAACCCTTCTGCTTGTCTGCGAAGAGGGAATCGAGGAGTATGACGAGGAGTACCTGAAGAGCCAGAATATCTTTGTTGAATATCTGGAAGAATCCAACCTGAATACCGAATATCTGCTTGACCTGCAGGATAAGTACAAGCCAACCCGTGTGATGATCGAGTATAACGGTACATGGAAGATGGATAAGCTGTTTTCCATCCGCGTGCCAAAGGGCTGGACGATCGTACAGGTAATCACATTTGTCGATGCATCCACCTTTGATGTATATGTAGCAAATATGAAAGCGATGATGATGGAACAGTTATCGAGCGCAGATATGATCATCTTCAACCGATGCGATGAGAATACAAGGCGTGCGGAGTACCGCCGGAGTATCCGTGCGGTAAATCGTCGTGCACAGGTGATTTTCGAGAACAAGGATGGTGCAGCCGATGTCGGTGATGAGGAGTTAGATCTGCCATATGAGATCGATAAGCCAAGCATCACACTCGAAGATGAAGATTACGGTATCTTCTATATCGATGCCTGCGACAATCCAGACAAATATGTCGGGAAGCAGATCACATTCAAGGCGATGGTACACAGGCCGAAGAACTACAAGGCAAATGAATTTGTACCGGGTAGATTTGCGATGACCTGCTGTGCCGAAGATGTTGCATTTATTGGATTTAAGTGCTATTCCGATCTGACAAAGCATCTGAAGGACAGACAGTGGGTAACAGTAACCGGAACGATTGACAAGGAGTTCTATCCGGAATTTGAAGGCGAAGGACCTGTGATCCGTGCAACCAAGATCGAACCGGCCAAGCCAGCCGAAGAAGAACTTGTATATTTCAACTAATTAAGGAAAATTAGAACAAGAGGTTCGAAGAAAGAAAATAGAACAAATGAGAAATATCAGGAACATCCAATGACGTATATTTCAATATTGATTCATGATTATATACGATATGTTTGGAGCTTAGAAGTTCTTGATGCTCTGTCGAACATAAGCCATGTTTGAACACGATGTTCAAACAAGCCGCCACTGAGCCATGGATGGCGAATTGGCGGCGGCATATGATACAGATACGTAAATCAGAGCATATAGAACTTCTTAGCTTCAATACATTGTATATAACATGAAATAATATTGAAATATATGTCGGGTATGTGCTGTATATTTCTCATTTGAGTAAAAAGAAAGGAGGAACCGCGATGGTTCTATCATGTGAAGATGTATCCCTTGGATACGAAGGAAAACCAGTGGTTGAACGTCTGAATTTCCGTCTCGAACAAGGAGATTATCTCTGCATCCTTGGAGAAAACGGTTCCGGAAAAAGTACTCTGATGAAAGCGATTCTGGGACTGAAAAGTCCTATGCAGGGAATGCTTGTCAGAGGCGAAGATTTGAAAGCAAATGAAATTGGATATCTGCCACAGCAGACTGTGACACAACGCGATTTTCCTGCATCCGTGCAGGAAATCGTTTTGTCAGGGTTCTTGTCGAAACGTGGCATGCGTCCATTCTATAACAAAGAGGAGCGGAAAATCGCACAGAAGAACATGAAACGGCTGGAGATTGAACCATTCATGAAGAAATGCTACCGCGATCTGTCCGGTGGACAGCAGCAGCGCGTGTTGCTTGCGCGGGCACTCTGTGCAACCTCGAAGCTCTTGTTGCTTGATGAGCCGGTAGCGGGATTGGATCCACGTGTGACAGCCGAGATGTATGAGCTGATCCAGAAGCTGAACCGGGAAGGTATCACGATCATTATGGTATCGCACGATACACAGGCAGCCGCACAATATGCGAACAAGGTGCTGCATGTGAGTGATAAACCAGAGTTTTTCGATTCCAAGGAAGCGTATTTGAAGAGCGCAATCGGCAGACAGTATGCGGATTACGCAACGACAAGAGAAGAAGGAGTATAGATATGTGGAATACATTAGTTGAATACCTGCAATATCCATTTGTCCGTCGGATCTTAGTTGCTGGTGTGCTGGTTGCCTTTTGTGCATCCATGCTTGGCGTGACACTTGTGTTAAAACGCTTTTCTTATATTGGAGACGGACTGTCCCATGTGGCATTTGCTGCGATGGCAATCGCGATGGTGCTGCGGATGACGAACAATACACTTATAATATTGCCGATCACGGTTGTGGCAGCAATCCTGATGCTGAAGACTGGACAGAATGCGAAGATCAACGGAGATGCCGTGATTGCGATGCTTTCCGTTGGATCGCTGGCATTTGGATATCTGATCATGAATGTATCCGGAACATCGCAGAATGTATCCGGGGATGTGTGCTCGACACTGTTTGGCGCGGCATCCATACTCACATTATCGAATACAGATGTGTGGATCTGCCTGATTATGTCGCTGTTGGTACTTGTGTTCTACATCTTGTACTATCACAAGATCTTCTCGGTGACATTTGATGAGAATTTTGCACGCGCAACCGGTATTCATACGGGCGCCTACAATGTGCTGATGGCGGTAGTCACAGCCGTTGTGATCGTAGTTGCGATGAATATCGTCGGATCACTTCTGGTATCGGCGCTGATCATATTCCCGGCACTTTCCGCAATGCGTGTATTTAAGAATTATAAGAGTGTGTTTATCTGTTCTGCTGTGTATGGTGTGGTATCCTCTGGCGTGGGAATCCTCATTTCCATTGCGGCATCGACACCGGTCAGTGCGACGATCGTAGCGATTGACATCGTATTATTTGTGATATTCAGCATCATCGGAATCGCACTGCACAGAGAGTAGAGGTGGCGATGATGAAGCACAGACATTTAAAATCAATCGGGATTGCTCTTGTTCTTTGTCTGTCCCTGCTTTCCGGGTGTGCCAAGCCGGTGCAAATGGCGGACAAAGACGAAAATGTGATCCTATGTACGACCTTTGCAGCGTATGACTGGGTGCGGGAAATCCTTGGAGACACAGATACATTTACATGCCGGATGCTGGTCGATAACGGTGTGGACTTACACAGCTACCAGCCAAGCGCACAGGATATCATGAAGATCGCGAATTGCCGGATGTTAGTCTATGTCGGTGGCGAGAGCGATACATGGGTGAGCGATGCGCTTGTGGAGTCCGGAAATGAAAATATTGTTGCAATCAGTCTGTTAGATCTGGTTGGTAACCGCGCGTTAAATGAAGTGGAGTTAGAGGGTGTGGAAGAACACCATCATCACGATCATGACGATGAAGACCATGACCATGAAGCAGAACCGGCAGACCATGCAGAGGGCGAAGCAGACAATACGGATGGACAGAATGCTGCAGAGGATGACCATTACGATGAGCACGTGTGGTTATCCCTGAAAAATGCAATCGTCTGCACCGAGACGTTAGCAGATGCTATTACGGAACTGGATTCTGACAATGCAAAACAGTATGTGACAAACGCTAAAACATATACTGGAAAGCTGGAAGCGTTAGATGATGACTATCAGACGATGCGGGACGCAGCCACACAGACGACGATCTTGGTCGGCGACCGGTTCCCGTTCCTGTATCTGGCAGAGGATTATGATATTCATTACTTTGCCGCATATTCGGGCTGTTCTGCAGATGTGGAGGCAAGTGTGCATACAGTTACCTATCTGGCGGAGAAGCTGCAGGAGTACAAGTTGCAAGTCATCTATGTGGTGGACAATGGTACCGACAGCCTCGCGAATACGATTGCGGAATCCGCAGAGATGCAACCCAAAATTCTGCATCTGTCGTCCATGCAGTCCGTGACGAAGGACGACATAGAAAAAGGATGCACATACCTGTCTTATATGGAAGAAAATCTGCAAATGCTAAAACAAGGTTTGCAGGCACCATAAATGGAATTCACATTTTCTTGACATTTTCTTCAAAATTTAACCATAGCTTGGGGTTATGATTAAGCCATAACAAAGATAAGTAATAAAACTTATGTCGAATGGAGGAATTGATATGATGGATGAATTTGAGAATAACAGAGAAAATGAACATGTGGATCAGACACCACATGCGGAGACACCGTATGACACCGGAGATGGTAATACGGATAATTTGAAGCGTACTGAACAGCAAACAGAACAGAATGCAGAGCATAGACAGGAGGATGCCTATACACAGGCACAGCAGTATGGAAGTACTTACTACGGTGATATGCGTACACAGGAATATATGCAGGCGATGGCAGAACGTGCCCAGCAGATGAGCCAGGGTACCGAGCATTATTATAATAACAATTACCAGCAGCCGAATCAGAATGCATATAATTATGGACAGAACAATTATTATCAGAATGGTTTCCAGAATGCAGACGCAGAACAGCCAAAGGCAAAGGTAAAGAAAGCAAAGAAACAGAGAGTCAAGAAAGCAAAATCACCGAAGACGCCACATAACAAGCGTACCTTCTGGAAGAAGGGTGTGGCAGTTGTTGCAAGTGCAGCCGTATTTGGTGGTGTTGCAGGTGGTGCATTCTACGGAATCGCGGGAAACCAGATCAAGAAGCTTGATGCACTTACAAACACAACGACAGAGGTCGCTTCCACAACATCGGCAGCGACAACCCAGTCTTTGAGCCTGACATCAACCGCTTCGGTTGGAAATGGCATGGATGTCTCCACAATCGCAGAAAATGTTATGCCAAGCGTTGTTGCCATTAACATTTCGGCAATCGTGGAGCAGCAGGGTATGTTTGGTTATACACAGCAGTATGAGGCAGAAGGCTCCGGCTCCGGTATTATCATCGGTGAGAATGACAGCGAGCTTTTGATGGTGACAAACAACCATGTTGTCAGTGATGCCACAACCGTAAATGTAACGTTTGCAGATGGTGAGAGCTACGAGGCACAGGTAAAGAGTACCGATAGCGACACGGATCTTGCAATCGTTGTTGTAAAGCTCAGTGATATAAAGGAATCCACGATGAATCAGATCAAGATCGCCACGATTGGTGATTCGGATTCCCTGAAGGTCGGTGAACAGGTCGTAGCCATCGGTAATGCACTTGGCTATGGACAATCCGTTACAACCGGTATTGTCAGTGCAAAGGATCGTACAAACAGCACGAATACAACACCACTCATTCAGACCGATGCAGCCATTAACCCTGGTAACAGTGGCGGCGCACTTCTGAATATGAAGGGCGAAGTTATTGGTATTAACTCTTCGAAGTATTCCGATACAACGGTTGAAGGTATGGGATATGCAATTCCAATTACAGCCGTACAGGATCGTCTGGATGATCTGATGAACCGTCAGACACGTGAAAAGGTTGACGAGAGCGAGAAAGGTTATCTTGGAATCTCCTGTGCAACCGTATCTTCCGATGTGTCAGAAGCATATGGTATTCCAGAGGGCGTGCTTGTCACAGATGTTGCAAGCAAGAGTGCCGCTGAGAAGGCAGGTATCAAAGCAAATTATGTGATTACAAAGATTGATGGACAATCCATCAGCAGTGCTGAGGAACTGACAGAAAAGCTGAATTATTATGCAGTTGGTGAGACAGTGCCAATCACATATGAATACCTGAAAGACGATGCGTATGTGGAGAAAACTGTTGATGTTACATTGATGGAAAATCCAAACGCAAATAACAAATAAAATTTACAATCATCCGTGATTTTTCTCCCCTAAAGAGTGCGGTTTTCCGCACTCTTTTCTTATACATGGAAATACACAATTTTTTCACAAAATTATGATAATTTTCCTTGACATTTACTATATGTAGTGGTAGTCTACCAATAGGGTTAGCACTCGATAGATATGAGTGCTAATAAATAAAAGAGGTGATAAGATGGAATTAGATGAGCGTAAGGTAAAAATCCTGAAAGCCATTATTTCCAATTACCTAGAGACTGGGGAACCGGTAGGTTCCAGAACAATCTCAAAGTACACGGATCTGAATTTAAGTTCCGCTACGATTCGTAACGAGATGGCAGATCTGGAGGAAATGGGATACATTATTCAGCCGCATACATCGGCAGGACGGATTCCGACAGATGCCGGATACCGGTTCTATGTCGATCAGCTGATGGATGAAAAGGAAGAGTTTGCTGAGGTTGCAAAGCAGGAGCGTGACACACTGTTAGAGCGGGTGGATCGCATGGAGGTGCTCTTAAAGCAGGTTGCAAAGGTACTGGCGTACAATACCAATTATGCAACGATGGTAACAGCACCAAATTATGAGAAAACAGTCAAGTTTATCCAGCTTTCCCTTGTTGATGAAAAAACACTTCTTGCCGTCATAGTGGTTGAGGGTAACATTATTAAGAATCAGATGATTCACATCAATGTAAGCCTTGATAATGAAGATGTTCTGAAATTTAATATCTTATTGAATACCTTCTTACAGGGTGCAAGCTTAGAAGACATCAATTTAGAGATGATTCAGGCGATGAAGAAGCAATCCGGAGGGTATGGCGAGATATTAGACCAGATCTTTCAGGGAATTGTGGAAGCGATACATGAGGCACAGGAACTTGAGGTTTATACCAGCGGTGCGACAAATATTTTGAAGTATCCGGAGCTTGGAGATATCTCCAAGACGAGTGAGCTGCTTGAAAAGCTGGAAGATAAAAATGAAGTATCACATTTGCTGGAAGAGACGACCGGAAAGACAAACGAATCCGGAATTCAGGTATATATTGGAGATGAGACACCAAGCCTGAAAGATTGCTCTCTTGTTACAGCGACCTACCAGATGCCGGAAGGCGCAAAGGGAACGATTGGAATATTGGGACCGAAGAGAATGGATTATAAGAAGGTTGTCAGCACACTGAAGAATCTGACAATTGAACTCGATGAGATATTCAAGAAAGGCGAAGGGGTGAATGAGAATGGCCAATAAGACAAATGTAAATGCAAATAAAGAAGCGGAGACAGTCGAGGAAGTAAAGGCTGTGGATGATGCTCCGGTAACAGAAGGAACCGACGTGAAGGTGAACGAGGAAGAAACTGTTCCGGCAGACAAGAAAGAAGAAGTGGAAGCTGCAAAGCCGAAGCCGGTATCCAAGGGAAACCGCAGAGGCAGCAAGGCCCTTCAGCTGGAACTTGAGAAAGCGAAGGAGCTGGCAGCCGGAAACGAAGAAAAGTATAAGCGTCTGCTGGCAGAGTTTGAGAATATGCGCCAGCGTAACGAGAAGGAATCCAAGAAGATGTATGATATCGGAGCCAAGGAAGTGTTAGAGAAGCTGCTTCCGGTTGTTGACAACTTGGAACGTGCACTTTCCAGTATTCCGGAAGAGGATATGGACCGGGCATTTGAACAGGGTGTCGATAAAATCTACCGGCAGCTCATGGTATCACTTGAGGGACTTGGCGTAAAGCCGATGGATGCAGAAGGCAAGCCATTTGATCCGGATTACCACAATGCGGTAACACATGTAGAGGATGAGAATTACGGAGAGAATGTCGTAGCCGAAGAGATGCAGAAGGGCTATATGTACAAGGATCAGGTATTGCGATACAGCATGGTAAAGGTTGCAAATTAACCTTTTACAATAAATCATTTAGTATATTTTAAAGGATAATAATTAGGAGGAAAAATATTATGGGTAAGATTATTGGTATTGACTTAGGTACAACAAATTCATGTGTAGCTGTTATGGAAGGTGGTAAGCCAGTCGTTATCACAAACGCTGAGGGTTCAAGAACAACTCCTTCAGTTGTTGCATTTACAAAGACCGGCGAGCGTGTCGTTGGTGATGCAGCAAAGCGTCAGGCAGTTACAAACGCAGATAAGACAATCGCTTCTATCAAGAGACATATGGGTAGCGATTACAAAGTAGACATCGATGGTAAGAAGTATTCTCCACAGGAGATTTCAGCTATGATTCTTTCTAAGCTGAAGAGAGATGCCGAGAGCTATATCGGTGAGCCGGTTACAGAAGCAGTTATCACAGTTCCTGCATACTTCAACGATGCACAACGTCAAGCAACAAAAGATGCTGGTAAAATTGCTGGTTTGGATGTAGAACGTATTATTAACGAACCTACAGCTGCAGCCTTAGCTTATGGTATTGATAAAACAGATAAAGAACAAAAAGTATTGATTTATGACTTAGGTGGAGGTACTTTCGATGTTAGTATCCTTGATTTAGCTGATGGAACATTTGAAGTATTGTCTACAAATGGTGATACACACTTAGGTGGAGATGACTTTGATAACGTCTTAGTTGATTGGATGGCAGATTCTTTCAAGAAAGAAAATGCGATTGATTTAAGACAAGATCCAATGGCTATGCAACGTTTAAAAGAAGCTGCAGAAAAAGCTAAGAAAGACTTAAGTGGTGTTATGCAAACACAAATTAGCTTGCCATTTATTTCAGCTGGTCCTGCTGGTCCATTACACTTGGATATGAGCTTAACACGTGCTAAATTTGATGAAATGACAAAATCATTAGTTGATCGTACATTGGAACCAATTCGCAACGCGTTAAGAGATGCAAATATGACAGCTAGAGACATTGACCAAGTATTGTTAGTTGGTGGATCTACACGTATCCCAGCTGTTCAAGATGCTGTTCAACGTGAATTGGGTAAACAACCTAACCACAGCGTTAACCCAGATGAAGCTGTTGCCATGGGTGCTTCTATCCAAGGTGGTGTATTATCTGGTGATGTAAAAGATGTCTTATTGTTGGATGTTACACCATTGTCATTAGGTATCGAAACAATGGGTGGTGTTATGACTGTCTTAATTCCACGTAACACAACAATTCCTACAAGTAAATCACAGATCTTCTCAACGGCTGCCGATAACCAACCAGCTGTAGATATCCGTGTATTACAAGGTGAACGTCCTATGGCTAACGACAACAAAGAGTTAGGAAACTTCCAATTGAATGGTATTGCTCCAGCTCGTCGTGGTGTGCCTCAAATCGAAGTTACATTCGATATTGACTCAAACGGTATCGTAAATGTTAGTGCAAAAGATAAAGGTACAGGAAAAGAACAAAACATCACAATTCAAAACTCTAACGGTTTAAGTGATGAAGAAATCGACCGTATGGTTCGTGAAGCCGAAGATCACAAAGCAGAAGATGAAAAACGTAAAGATGAAATCGATGTTCGTAACCGTGCAGAAGGCTTGATTGCTCAAATTGATGCAACTTTGGAAGACAACAAAGACAAGATGGATGCAAAACAAGTTGAAGAAACACAAAAACTTCGTGATGATTTACAAAAATCATTGGATGAAAACAACATGGATGATGTTCGTACAAAATTAGATGCGCTTGAAAAAGCTATGCAACAAGCAAGTGCTTCTATGTATCAAAATGCTCAACAAGCAGGTGGAGCAGATACAAGCAGTAACACAACTTCATCAAACGATGATGTAGTGGATGGAGAATTCACAGAAAAGAACTAATTGATCTAAGTTCCACTTTTTGTGGAACTTAAATCGCGTATAGGAGGGTGATAAGTCATGGCAGAAAAAAGAGATTATTACGAGGTGCTTGGCGTATCGAAGAGTGCAACTCCGGATGAAATCAAAAAAGCTTATCGAAAACTAGCTATGAAATATCATCCGGATGTAAATAAAGATCCCGGAGCCGAAGATAAATTTAAAGAGATCAATGAAGCCTATGAAGTATTAAGTGATGAAAAGAAACGAGCTTCTTATGATCAATTTGGACATGCCGGTGTGGATGGACAATTTGGTCAAGGCGGATTCTCTGGTGGATTTACCGACTTTGGTGATTTAAATGATATATTTGGTTCCTTCTTTGGCGGAGGATTTGGTGGCGGACAGAGTCGTCGTCAAGCCAATAGTCCACGTCAAGGAAATGACCGTGTTATGCAGATGCGCATTGATTTTATGGATGCGATTTTCGGAAAGACGGAAACAGTTTCACTTGAAGTAGATGAACCTTGTAAACATTGTCATGGAACCGGGGCAGAAAGCCCAAGTGATGTCCAAACCTGTCCTCATTGTCATGGAACAGGTTATGTAATGACCCAACAAAGAAGTATGTTTGGGGTTATCCAGCAACAAACCGTTTGTCCGGAATGTCACGGAACGGGTAAGAAAGTAACCCGTGCATGTCATGAATGTCATGGTAAAGGATATGAACACAAACGGGTAAAACTAGATATTAAGATTCCTCAAGGTATTCAATCTGGTCAACAGATTCGTATTCCTGGCAAAGGAGAACGAGGTCAAAATGGTGGTCCAAATGGAGACTTATACATTGAGATCCACGTAAAACCACATAGTACATTCCAACGTCAAGGTGACGATATTTACATTAAAGTTCCGGTAAGTGCAATCGATGTAACGATTGGAACCAAGATTCAAGTACCAACCGTATATGGAGATGTTGAATTAAAGATTCCTGAAGGAACGCAACCAAATACCAAATTCCGTTTAAAAGGAAAAGGTGTGAAGAATCGCCGTGGTACGCAAGGTGATCAATACGTTGAAGTGGAAGTTGAAATTCCTAAGCGCGTATCGAAAAAAGAACGTGAATTGTACGAAAAGATTCGTAGTGGACAAACAGAATCTCCATTCGAACGATTCAAAAAAGCTTTTAAATAGAACAGTGAAAAGCCACTGTTCTTTTTCCATATATTAGAAAAGGGGATGCTTTATGCCAATTAATATTCCAAATGGATTACCCGCAAAACAAATTTTGGAAAGTGAAAAGATCTTTGCGATTGAAGATACCAGTGCAAGACGGCAACGCATTCGTCCATTGCACGTTGTCATCTTAAATTTGATGCCCAAAAAGATTGAAACAGAAACCCAGATTTTACGTCTGTTATCAAAATCACCATTGCAGCTGGATATTGATTTAATGAAAATTGAACATCATAAATCGAAGAATACAAGCCGTGATCACTTGGTGAAATTTTATTCCAATTTTTCTGATTTGAAGCAGAATTACTATGACTGCATGATTATTACGGGAGCTCCATTAGAAGAGATGGAATTTGAAGAAGTAGATTATTGGGGTGAATTATGTCAAATTTTTGACTGGTCGAAAACCCATGTTTTATCTACGATGCATATTTGTTGGGGCGCACAAGCTGGTTTATATTATCATTATGGAATTCGTAAATACCAGTTAAAAGAGAAGTTGTTTGGGATTTTCCCACATGAACTTTGTGATGAATACGATTTCTTGACAAATGGATTTGATGAAATTCATAATACGCCACATTCGCGTCACACTAAAATTGATGAAGAGGCATTAAAAAAGGAAAAGCGACTGGTCGTCTTATCAAAATCCAAGAAAACCGGTTCGAACATTATTGTCACAAAGGGGTATCGACAAATATTTGTGATGGGGCATTTTGAGTATGGGGTAGAAACGCTTGCCCAAGAATATTTCCGTGATATCAATGCCAATAAACCGATTCATGTTCCAGAAAATTATTTTCCGGATGATAATCCAAGTCGCAGACCTGTATTAACTTGGCGAAGTCATGCCAACTTGTTGTATCGGAACTGGTTAAACTATGTTTATCAAATGACACCATATCAAATTGAAAAAATTGCGGATATGGATATGTACCGTGGCTATAAAGAAGATCATGGTTATTCTCAAGCTTTCTTAAAAGGAGAAGAAGAATGAAATCAGCATTAGTTTTAGAAGGCGGAGCAATGCGGGGCTTATTTACCGCTGGTGTAATAGATGTATTAATGGAAAATGGCATTGATTTTGATGGTGCTATTGGTGTAAGCGCAGGAGCTTGTTTTGGATGTAATATTAAATCAAAACAACGTGGACGAGTCCTTCGTTACAGTTTACGTTTCTGTAAAGATGAGAAGTATTGTAGTTTTCGGTCCTTGATTAAAACTGGAAATCTATATAATGCAGAATACAGCTATCATACCGTTCCCAATGAATTAGATATCTTTGATACCGAAACATTCCAAAAGAATCCTATGGAATTTTATGTGGTTGCGACGGATGCAAATACAGGGCAACCTTTATATCATCGTTGTGTAGATGGAAAAGAAAATGACTTAGGATGGATTCAAGCTTCTTCGGCCATACCGGTATTTGCGAAAGCTGTTTTAGTAGATGGTTATACGATGTATGATGGCGGTATCGCAGATCCTATTCCTTACGCAAAAATGCGGGAGTTAGGTTATAAAAAAGAAGTGTTGGTTTTAACACAACCCAAAGAGTATCGCAAGAAACCACAAAAATATATGAATGTTTTAAAAAGACTCTTATATAAATATCCAGCTTTACTACAGCGGATGGAAAATCGTTATCAGGCTTATAATCAAACGTTGGATGCAATTCAAAAAGAAGAACAAGCAGGAAACATCTTTGTGATCCGACCTCCAAAGCCTTTGAATATTGGCTCTGTTTGTCATGATCCAGAAGAGTTAAAACGAGTTTATTATATGGGGCGTTTTGAAGCAGTAAAACAATTAAAAGCCTTAAAAGAATTTATGCAAAAAGAACTGTAACAGATGTGTACAGTTCTTTTTTTGCTAAAAACATATCTACACATGAGAAAAGCTCTCAAATATATGTGTATTCTTCGTAAATTTTTCGTATAATTAAAGTAGAAAGGATGGTAAAGGGGAATGTTGATCCAATTTAATTTTAAAAACTATAAGTCATTTCGAGATGAAGCTATACTAGATCTATCGGCTACAAAAATCACAGAATTTTCGGAACGAGTCGTGCCAGTTGGAGGAGAAAAGATATTACCTGTTGCCGCAATATATGGTGCGAATGCTAGTGGAAAATCCAATGTTTATGATGCGTTTGCCTACATGAGCAAGTATGTTATAAATTCTTTTAAATATGGAGATGAAGAAAAAAATTTTGAAGATATTCGACCATGTCCATTTCTGTTTGATACTTCCTCTGAACATGCCGATTCAAGTTTTGAGGTGTATTTTACTGTACCGGGTGATAAAACCGAAAAATGTTATAATTATGGCTTTTGTGTTGGAAAAACTGGAGTTACTGAGGAATGGTTAAACTACAAAGCTAAGTCATCGCGTAAATATAAATTGGTTTTTTATCGGGATAAAGAAACGTTGGATTTAACGGGAATTCCAAAAACATGTAGAGAAAACATCGAAATCGCCTTAGAAAAAGAAGTGCTAATTGTTTCTTTAGGTGCAAAATTGAAAGTGGCGAAATGTAAACTTATACGAGATTGGTTTTTAAATAATGAATTCGCGGATTTTGGTAACGCAGTTACAAATTTCTTCATGTCACAAGTTTTACCTTCGGGATTCATAGAAGATGAGAAGGTTCGTGCAGATGTAGTCAAATACTTTTCATCTTTTGATGAAACCATTAAAGGTTTTGAAGTATCAAAGTTGCCGTCTCAAGAAGATTCTCAGGAAGAGAAGTATATGATTGATGCACTTCATAAAAAAATTGGATCTGAGGAAATGGCAAAGATTCCTCTGTCGCATGAATCGGCAGGTACATTAAAAATGTTTTCCCTTTATCCAGAACTACAGGAGGTCTTGCAAAATGGCGGCGTGTTTTTTGTGGATGAATTAAATGCTCGTTTACATCCTTTGCTTGTACGTAATTTTATTGTTACATTTTTAAATCCGCAAATAAATAAAAATCATGCGCAACTTATATTTACTACGCATGATACTTGGCAGTTATCAAATCAATTATT
>ENA-OVGB01000913-OVGB01000913.1-human-gut-metagenome-genome-assembly--contig:-NODE-913-length-30128-cov-12.531074_pt1 | contig 30128 bp, 30 predicted proteins | sample MGYA00237767_ERZ505413 | MGnify/ENA primary metagenome ERZ505413 (study PRJEB26158, sample SAMN06016410) | human gut metagenome | biome: human gut; feature: ankylosing spondylitis patient; material...
TTGTTTAATTTACAAGGTGCACGCTCCATTCGCGGAACAGGTGTTATCTTAGCACGTGGGTAGGCGTTTGTCAACAGTTAATTTTACTTTTTTTGACATTTTTCTTGTCTGCTCCTTTACAGGCAGCTCAAAAATTCAGTATTTTCAACGGTTTGCGGGCATTCTGTCAAGAACAGAATGCCCGCATTTTTCCGTATTCATTCATTTACGCCGCATTTCGGCCGATCAAGGCGTCATAGCGCATCAGCAAAAGCGCGACCTGCGCGCGGCTGACGGCCTGCGTCGGATACCAGACGCACTCTTTTTCAGTGATGAGCCCGTTGTTCCACGCCCAGGTCACGGCATCCCTGCCGCTCTCCGACACTTTGGGCGCATAGGGGTAGTCGTCGAGCGTGCCGCTGACTGTGGGCTCACCCGCAAGACGGTAGAGCACGATGATCGCCTGCTCGCAGGATAAAAAGCCGCTCGGGTCAAACGCCCCGCCGTTGCCGCCCATGAGTCCCTTGCCGACCATCCACTTGACATATTCATAATACCACTCGTCGTCCGCGAGGTCGCTGAACTCTGCGTCCTCCTCCGTCGGCGTGCCGCCGGCAAAGCGGTACACGATGACGGCGAACTGTGATCTCTCCACGCCATATTCCGGCTGGAAGAGATGCTGCGTGTCGTCGCCGCTCATCACGCCGGTGGAGACAACATAGTTGACCGCGTCGGCGTACCACGCGTCGGGTGCGACATCGGTATAGGTGTAAGTCGTCTGCAGACCGTCCGCCGTGACGGTGATGTCGACACCGCCGCTTTCATTGGCGGTCATCGTGCCAAGCTCTGTGCGCACGTCGTTTCCGGTCGTGTTCGTATTGTCGAACGTGTCCGTCTGCACGTCCTGCGTTTCGTCCTGTTTATCACCCTGTGATGCATCCTTATTCCCACAGCCCCGCACCATCAGCACGATCACAAGCACCAGCATGACGAGGATGGGGATGAGCAATTTCTTCTGCATGAGCTCCTCCTGTTCTGACGAACATTTTGATTCTGTAAAACATATTATTATATGTTAGCATACCACCGGAAGCGTTGCAAGGCTTTTCCCCATTGTTCACAAAACGTGCACATTCTATCGCGCTCACCTCTTCCTGCCCACGGCATAGAATGAAGCGCAGGAGTTTTCCTGCCCCGAGCTTAAAAGGAGGGTATTTTCGATGAATCGTTTTCAGAATTCGTGCGGCTGTGCAGACCGCTGCCCGCCGCCCTGCCCCGCGCCGTTTCCTCCGCCGCCGTTCCCGCCTCAGTATGTGCTGGGCCCGACGGGGCCGCAGGGCGTGCAGGGCATTCAGGGTGTTCCCGGCCCGATCGGGCCGACGGGGCCGCAGGGTGTACAGGGTCTTCAAGGCGTCCCCGGTGCGCCGGGCGCCATTGGGCCTACCGGACCTCAAGGTCAGACGGGTGCCACAGGCGCCGCAGGCCCGCAGGGACCGCAGGGCATTCAAGGCGTAGCCGGAGCCGCCGGCGCGGTTGGCGCAACCGGACCGACAGGCCCCATCGGCCCACAGGGTATTGCGGGTGCAGCAGGCGCAGTCGGTCCTACCGGCGCAACGGGTCCTACCGGCCCAACAGGTCCTACGGGTCCGACTGGACCGAGCGATACGCGCGCGGCGGCAGCTGTTGCCGATGCGACAAGCGTAGAGGACGTCGTCGAGCAGTTCAACGCGCTGCTGGCAAATCTCCGCGCAGCGGGTCTCCTCTCGACCTGAGCAATAAGCGGTGCGGCGCAAGCCGCACCGCGATACATATATAAAAGGAGGAATCATCATTTCCTACCGCGTCTGCGTTTACGCCATCTGTAAAAACGAGTCGCAGTTTGTCGAGCGCTTCATGGACTCGATGTCCGAGGCGGACGACATCTGCGTGCTCGACACGGGGTCAACGGACGATACGGTCGAAAAACTCAGAGCCCGCGGCGCGCACGTCGAGCAGAAGGTTATTTCGCCGTGGCGCTTCGATGTCGCGCGCAGCGAATCGCTGAAGCTCATCCCAAAGGACGCCGATATTTGCTGCTGCATCGACCTCGACGAGCAGTTCCGGTCCGGCTGGCGCGAAAAGCTTGAGCGCGCGTGGCAGCCGGACACAACACGCGCCCGCTACCGCTACACGTGGAGCTTTCTGCCCGATGGGCGCGAGGGCTGTGTCTTCTGGACGGACAAAATTCACAAAAACGGCTGCTACCGCTGGGTAAATCCGGTGCACGAGGTTCTTCAATATCTGGGCGAGGGCGGCGAGCGCTTTGTCGACGCCGAGGGCGTGCAGCTCGACCACCACCCCGACCCGAGCAAATCGCGCGGGCAGTATCTTCCACTTTTAGAGCTTGCCGTGCGGGAGGACCCGCAAAACGACCGCAACCGCCACTATTTAGGCCGCGAGTACATGTTCCGCGGCGAGTGGGCGCAGGCAGTCTCGACCCTGAAGGCGCACCTCGCGATGCCGCAGGCCGTGTGGCGCGACGAGCGCTGCGCCTCGATGCGCTACATCGCGCGCTGTCTGCGTCGTTTGGAGCGCGAGGACGAAGCCGCGCTCTGGCTGCACCGCGCCATCGCAGAAGCGCCGCACCTGCGCGAGCCGTATCTGGAGTTTGCCGACCTGCTTTATCAGCAAAAGGACTGGTGCGGCGTCATTTTTATGGTAAACTGCGCGCTCGCGATCACCGAGCGGCCGCGCACCTATATCTGCGAGCCGTTCGCGTGGGGCAGCTTCCCCTACGATCTGCTGAGCATCGCGTACTTTCACCTTTCGCAGTGGGAAAGCGCGCTGAAAAACGCGGAAAAAGCGTTTGCGCTTGCACCGGACGATGCGCGTTTGCAGGAAAACTGCGCACTGCTCAGGGCGAAAATTCAGAAAGAAAGCCGTATTTGATGGCTTTCATTTGATGGCTTTCTTCGGTTTTCAGTTGCTTTTTCTGCCGCCGTATGATAGACTATTAGAGATTATAAACCGAGGGGGCGCGGCAATGGAGCTGTGCGAACGCTACTTACATTATATGAGCGCGCTGTGCGAGGGCACAATGCCCGCGCCGCCGGAGCTTGCGCTCACCGCCGATACCACTGAGGAGCGCACCGCGCAGCTGCAAAGCGCGCTGAAAAGTATGAGTGTGCCGGACTTTGTGCGCCTGTGCGCCAAAAGCGCAGGCGACGAGCTGGACGAGGCGATATTCAACCATTTCAGCGAGGAGGATTTCTCCCGCGCACTACTGCAAATGCTCACCGCCGCGGCGGAACTGGAGCAGCCCGAGGAAAAGCCGCCCGCAGCAGAAAGTACCCCGGATCCCGACGCGGGCAAGCACGCGTTCGAGGTCTTCTGCGACTGCGTGGAGCTCGACGAGCAGCTCGTCGCGTACCTCATCGACATTTTGAAGTGTGGGGACAAGGCCGCGTTCTACAAGCTCTCGCAGGTCACGACGCAGCTGGACCTCGACCCGCGCGAATTTCTCTACTGGCTCGCCCATCGCGAGGACTACGGCACGGACGATGAGCGCGCCTGCGCGGCCATCATGGACGCGTGCTTCGCGCGCCTCTATGAAGAAAAGCAGGGCGAGCTTCTGGGGGCACTGCTCTCAGGCGATCAGAAGACGTTCGAACTCTTCCGCACCGAAGCGCCCGAGCTGCGGCACCTGCCTGCCGCGACCTATGAATGGTACAGTAAAAACTATCTGGACCGCGACTATCCGCTGCGGTTTATTCTAATGTGCAACGGCGTCGAATTTCCCGACACGCCGGAGGAGGACAAATGAACAGAGATGAAATGTACCTGTCGCTCGGCGTGAGCGACAAAGTGCTTCAATTCGGCGAGGCCGTTTTAGATGAGCTCAAACCCCGCTTTGCCGGAATCGAAGAGATCGCCGAGCTCAATCAGGCGAAAGTCATCGGCGCGATGCAGAAAAACCGCGTGAACGCGACACACTTCGCCGCCTCGACCGGCTACGGCTACGATGACGAGGGGCGCGACAATTTGGAGCGCGTCTACGCGAGTGCCTTCCACACCGAGGCCGCGCTCGTCCGCCCGCAGATCACCTGCGGCACACACGCGCTGGCCATCGCGCTGTCCGCCAACCTGCTGCCGGGCGACGAGATGCTCGCTATCTCCGGCAAGCCCTACGATACGCTTGAGGAGGTCATCGGTCTTCGCGAAAGCCCGTGCTCGCTCAAGGAGTACGGCGTCAGCTATGGGCAGGTCGACCTGCGCGAAGACGGCAGCTTTGACTTCCCCGCCATCGAGCGCGCGCTGAACGATAAGACGAAGCTCATCCACATCCAGCGCTCCAAGGGCTACTGCCCGCGCCCGACGATCTCGGTCGACGCCATCGGCGAGGCCATCGCGTTCTGCAAAAAGCTGTGCCCCGACGTCGTCGTCATGGTCGACAACTGCTACGGCGAATTTGTCGAGGCGAACGAGCCGAGCGACTTCGGCGCAGATATGATCGTCGGCAGCCTCATCAAAAACCCCGGCGGCGGCCTTGCCCCCATCGGCGGCTACATCTGCGGCACGCAGAAGTGCATCGACCGCTGCGCCTACCGTCTCTCCGCGCCGGGACTTGGACAGGAGGTCGGCGCAAACCTCGGATTGATGCCTGCGCTGTATCAGGGCTTCTTCCTCGCCCCCAGCGTCGTCTCCGGCGCGGTCAAGGGCGCGGTGTTCGTCGCCGCGTGCTATGAAAAGCTCGGCTTCACGGTCGTCCCCTCCTCGAAAGAGGCGCGCCACGACATCATCCAGTGCGTCGAGCTTGGCTCACCTGAGGGCATGGTCGCCTTCTGCAAGGGCATCCAGTCCGCCGCCGCGGTCGACAGCTATGTCGACCCTGTCCCCGCGCCGATGCCCGGCTACGACTCCGACGTCATCATGGCGGCGGGCGCATTCGTGCAGGGCAGCTCCATTGAGCTCTCCGCCGACGGTCCCGTGCGCGAGCCCTACGCCGTCTACTATCAAGGCGGTCTCACCTGGTACCACGCCAAGCTTGGCGTGCTGCTGTCGCTGCAAAAGATGCTCGACGCCGGACTCATCACCCTGCCGTAACGAAAATTTCCCCTTCCGTAAAGGATACCGCTTTTTTATGCTCATCCGTAGAACACCCGCAACCAACCGGCATTTTCGCCGCCGTCCGCCCCCGCGTACTGTTTGTTTTTCCATCTGACATAAAAAATCTAACAGTACAAAGGAGTTTAACAATTCAATATGTGGTTCTGGCTTTCTCTGATCGCGCTGCTCTGCTGGAGCGGCAGCGACCTGTTTTCAAAGATCGGCTGTCAGGGGGAGGACGATCATCTCGCCCACCTCAAGATGGTCATTGCCGTCGGTACCGTGATGGGTCTTCACGCCGCGTTCGAAATTTTCGTCGGCGGCACGGAGATCAGCTGGTCCATTATCTGGACGTATCTGCCCGTATCGCTGCTGTACATCGGCTCGATGACGCTCGGCTATCTCGGCCTCCGCTACATTGAGCTGTCCGTCTCGTCGCCGATCTGCAACTCGTCAGGTGCGCTCGTCGCCGTGATGACGCTGCTGTTCGTCGGCGGTGAGGACTATTCCCCGCTCGCCCTCGGCGCGATCGTCCTCGTCTGCGTGGGCGCGATCGGCCTCGGTGTGGTGGATGCCACGGAGGACCCCGAGCTGCGCGCCGCCCGTCAGGTGGAGGGCAACCGCAAGTATTCCAAGAGCTTCCTGGCCCTCGCCCTGCCCGCGGCCTACTGCCTGCTCGACGCCGCCGGCACCTTTGCCGACAACCGCGTGCTCGAAACGCTGGACGAGGGCAGCGCAAACTGCGCCTACGAGCTGACGTTCCTGTTTGCCGCGGTGCTGTGCTTCATCTACGTGGTCTTCATCAAGAAGGATCGCCTGCTGCCCAAGCGAGAAGCGCCGAAGTACATCGGCGCCATCTGCGAAACGGCCGGTCAGTTTGCCTATATCTATGCCATCGCGGACACATCGCACCTTGCGATGTCCGCGCCGATCATCAGCTCCTACTGCGCGGCTAGCGTGCTGTGGAGCCGCCTCTTCCTGAAGGAAAAGCTCTCGTGGAAGCACTACGCGATGATCCTGCTCGTCGTCATCGGCATCGCCGTGATGGGCGTGTTCGATATTTGATTTTTATGCACAAAAAAGGATCGTTCCCGCTAAGGCGGGAACGATCCTTTTTCCCTTTCAAGCCTTCTTGATGGGATGGCGGATGACCGTCTTCCGTTTTTCCGCCGCGACGCGGCGCGGGTCGGAGAGATAGATCTCGTGGTGCAGGCGGACGTCGTTCAGGTCGTTTTCATACCCGTTTTCGCGCAGAAATGCGTCCATCTTCGCAACGGACTCCAGCTCATCGTCGAATGAGCCGAGGTGCAGGATCTGCACGCAGAGCCCCTCGTCGACGGCCAGAAATTCCGCTTTCGAGCAGTCGAGCTTTTTCTTCTTTGCTGCCGCCTCGACCGCCCAGTCGAAGTCCGCTTTCGTAACGAAATCCGGCAGGCGCAGGACAGAGATCCAGCGAAAATCCGATTTTCGCCCATAGTCGACCGTCTCCGTGTCCGGCATCTGCCAGAAGCCCTCGAGCGGCGGCACGACATAGTCGAAAAAGCTGTCGATCTCGTGTCCCGCGCGCTTGCTCATCTTGAGCGTGTAGGCCACGGCGTAAAGTACGCCGATGGCGCGCTGATACGCGCCATTTTCCTCGTTTGGGTCACCCCGCCCGCGCACGGCGATATAGTTTGCGCACGGCACGGTCACGATCTCCGGCTTTGCTTTCGGCAGGTAAAATTCCCTGTATTCTTTCTTGAAGTCAAAGGGCATAGGCGTCTCCTTTTTCAGTCCAGTGGGATGTCCAGCACGTTCACACCGCGCTTGAAGGCGTATTCGATCGTCGAACGCGTCCCGCCGCGCGCGCCGTCGTTCACGGCGATCAGCAGGCTCGCATGGTCGACCATGTAGCGGTTGCGCCGCTGCATGCAGCCCGGCGTGTAGCTCTGCTGCACCATGGTCTCATAGTCGCAGCGAGCTAAAATGTCGCGGTAGCGGGATTTTTGCGCTTCGCCCCAGCCGTCCGCCTGCGAGGGACACGGGATGGCCGCCTCGAGCGTGATGTGCGGGTATGTGCTTTTCAGCGCCAGCACGGTTTCGGCAAAGTAGAGGTCACAGCCCTCGGCCATACCGCAGATGAAATGTTCCATCCCCTCGTGGATGGCGCTCTCCACCGCGGCGCGCAGCTTCGCCTTGAGGGCGATACAGCGAAGGTCGCTTTCATCTTCTCCCCACGGCAGCTTCCCCGGCCGGTGGCCGGTGAATGCGCAGGAACAGGGTCTCCCCCGCATGGACATCGCCTCCTCTCTCTTTGCTATTATAGAACATTCGTTCGTCTTTGTAAAGCATTTTCCCTCTTGACAAACCGAAAATTTGTCGTATACTCAAGCTATCAACTGAATCACTTGTCTTCGAGGCGGGGTGAAACTCCCCACCGGCGGTTACAGTCCGCAAGCAGCATTTTTCGATGCTGCACGAACCGGTGAAATTCCGGTACCGACGGTCACAGTCCGGATGAGAGAAGATGTGCTGCGCGATCTACCACGCAATTTTCACGCTCTTTTGCGTCATGCACCTTGGAAGACTTGTTCTTTCAGGGGAAATGACAAAAAGGAGTGTATTTTTATGTCCGAACCCAATGTAAACGCCATCCCCACCACCCGCGCAACTCACCACAGCCGTACCCACAAGCTGACGGTGACCGCCATGCTCTCGACCGTCGCATTTTTGCTGATGTTCATCGAGTTCCCGATCCCCGCGCTCATCCCCGCGTTCGTCAAGCTCGATATCTCTGACCTTCCAGAGCTTCTGGCAGCGTTCTCGCTCGGCCCCATCTACGGCGTGATCGTCACGCTGCTCAAGAACGTGCTGTTCTCCGTGCTGCACGGCACGTCGTCCGCGTACGTCGGCGAGCTTTTCAACTTCATCATGGGCAGCGTGTTTTCCTTCACCGCGGGCTTCATCTATCAGAAGAAAAAGTCCCGCAAGAACGCGCTTATCGGCGCTCTCGTCGGCGCGCTGCTGATGGCGGTGCTGTCTGTGCCCCTCAACTACTTTGTGGTCTACCCCGCCTACGTTGTGTGCTATCACCTGCCGCTTGAAGCCATCATCGGCATGTATCAGGCCATCCGTCCCTCGACCAACGGCCTTCTTGAGTGCCTGATGGTCTTCAATATGCCGTTCACCTTTGTCAAAGGCATGATCGATGTGGCGCTGTGCTTCCTCATCTACAAGCCGCTCTCCCCGCTGCTGCACAAATAATATCAGAAAGGAGCTGCACGTCCATGGCGCTCGACTGGGGCATTCTTCACTGGATCCAGAACAACATCTCCTGCCCGTTTCTCGACGCCGTGGTCCCAAAGCTCACGATGCTCGGCAACGCCGGCATCATCTGGATCCTCGCAGGCGTTCTCCTGCTGTGCACAAAAAAATACCGCCGTCAGGGCGCGCTCGTGCTGGTGGGTCTGCTCGCGGGACTTCTCGTCGGAAATGTTGCGCTCAAGCATCTCGTCGCGCGCTCGCGGCCCTGCTGGCTCGATCCCTCCGTGCAGCTTTTGATCGCCACGCCGACGGACTACTCGTTCCCCTCGGGACACACGCTGTCCTCGACGATTGCCGCAACGATCCTGACGAAGACTGACAGGCGCTTCGGCTATGTTGCCATTCCGCTCGCGGTGCTCATCGCCATGTCGCGGCTGTACCTGTACGTCCACTTCCCGAGCGACGTGTTTGCCGCAGCGCTGCTGGGTCTTCTGATCGGCGAGCTGACGTTCCGCTATGGCGGAAAGCTGCTCGACAAAATTTCCCGCAGGCAAAAGCAATAAAGAAACCCCGCACACCGTTTCAAAACGGTGTGCGGGGTCTTTACATTTTGGGCATTTATACCTTTTTCGCCGCAAGGAACAAATTCGGCGGCGCGGGAAAGAGATTCTCCCGCTCCAGCACCGCGAACCCCGCGTCGGCGACCGACCGTTCGAGCGAGCGCATCGTGTCAAATGCAACGTAGGGGCGTTTGCCAGTCTTGTATTCGAACCACTTGCGCACTCGCTCGCGCGTGAGCCCCTCTCCCAGACAGTCCGATACCAGCAGCAGCGTTCCCTGCGGCTTCAAGAGCGCGCGGATGCGCGCAAGCGCCGCGCTCCGATCTTCGATGTAGAGCAGCACATTGCAGGCCAGCACCGCATTGAAAGATCCCTCTGCAAGGCAGCCGTCGAACAGATCCGTCTGCGTGACGGTCACGTTCTCCACGCCCTGCGCTTTGACTTTTTCCTGCGCGCGGCGCACCATTTCACCGGATACGTCGATCGCGCGCACAGACTGCACCGAGGGCGCGACCGCAAACGTTACGATCCCCGTCCCGCAGGCAAAGTCCAGCACGGCATCCGTCGGCTTGAGATATTTTTTGAAACACGCGGCTGTCTTTTCATAGGCCTCCGCGTAGTGGGTGCCGACCTGAGCGTCGTAATTCTGCGCACGGCCGTCCCAAAACTCGCTCACCGTCGGCATACCGTTTTCCTCTCTCTTTTTTCTCTTTTCGATCAGGCGTTTTGCTTTCCGCCCTTGAACACCATGTGAACGCCGTCGCTGCTGGTGAGATACGCCATCGGCCCGTAGGCCTTGATGCCGAACTCCAGCACATCGCCCACATGGACCTTGTCCTTCACGGCCTCGACGTCAAGGATCGTGTGGTCAGACGACGCGCCGATGACCTCGATACCCTCCATACGCGGGACAAGATCGAAGCAGTTACCGTAATCCACGCGGCCCATCGCGACAAGCGCACGGCGGCGGATGCCGCGATCCTCGTAGTGGCCGACCTCGCCGAAGGCGTTCACGCTCAACTCGCCGACCGGAAAGCTCGGCTTGTCGCGGCACTCGATGACCTCAGCCTTGATCGTCATGACGCCCGTTTCCAAAAAGTCGGGAGCGAAGTTGTCCGTCTCGCCGCGAAGCCCGATGTCGCCAAGGCGCAGCAGGTTGATGCGGTAGGGCATCGTGCCGTTCATCGCCATGTAGGCGGATGTCGACGCGCCGCCGCTGATGTAGTCAAGCTTGCGGCCAATCTCGCGCTCAATGTCGGACGCGAGGCTGACAAGGCCCTGCATGTTGCGCTTGGTCGGCAAAACAGAGCCGTAGCAGCTCAGATTCACGCCCACACCCGCAAGGCGCAGGTTCTTGAGCTCATGCTCGATCTCGAGCGCGGCATCAAGCGCATCCTCCTCGTTCCAAAAGCCTTCGCGCAGGTCGCCGAGATCCATCATCAGGATGACCTCGTGCACTTTTCCCTGCTTTTTGGCCTCTTCGTTCAGCGCACGCAGCACGATAATATCACTCTGCAGGCTGATGTCACACAGCTCCACCACGTCGGGGAGCTCGGAGAGCATCGGGATACGAATGAGCATCAGCGGCTTTTTGCAGATACCCGCCTCGCGGATCGCGCGCATCTGGCTGATGCGGGACGTGGCGATGAACTTCACGCCGCTCTCTTCATAAACGCGCACGATCTCCGGCAGCGACGACACAGCCTTGACGACGCCCGCGACCTCGATGAGCGAATCATGGCAGCGCTCTACGAGCGCTGCCAGATTCGCTGCCAATTTATCGAGATCGAATTCCACACAGGGATATTGATTCCGATTCATTGTCATGATTTTTTAATTCCTTTAGGTAGGGAGCTTTCTGTTGGGTCGCTAACTGATTTACTGCGCGACTTTCTTGCTCTTCTTGAAGGGCTTGCCCGCAAGATCCTTGAGCGTCCAGCCGATCAGCACGCACAGCCAGTTGATGATGGGCATCAGCCAGTTGAAGATGGCCCAGGGACCGTAACCGCCGGCGCCCCAAGGAGCGATGTTCAGGGTGTCCTTAATGAACACACCGCAGGTGTTCCAGGGGATCAGAGCGGAGGTAACGGTACCGGCACCTTCAAGGGCAGAGGACAGAACTGCCGGGTGCACGCCCATCTTGTGATACTCCTCGGCATACATACGGCCGGGAACCACGATGGAGATGTACTGCTCGGGCATGGTGGCGTTGGAGAGAACGCAGGTCACTTCGGTCAGGCCAACGAGAGCCGCAGGGCCCTTGGCAAACTTCTTGAGGGCGTTGACGATGACCTCGAGCTGGTGGGTCTCCTCCATGATACCGCCGAACATCATGGCGATGATCGTCATGGAGACGGAGGACATCATACCCATGATACCGCCGCTTTCCAGGAGTCTTGTCATGGTGTAGCTCGTTTCGGGAGAAAGACTGGCTTCGAACATGGCGAGCGCCTCGTCGGAGAAGTAGTAGCCGTTCTTACCATAATCGAAGATGGTTCCGAGCGTGCAGGCACCGGGCTGGAAGATGAGGCCCAGGATGACACCGGCAACAATGCCGAGGGTGATGCCGGGGATCGCGGGAACCTTCAGGGCAACTGCCACGATAACGACGACCGGAGGCAGGAGCAGCAACGGGTTGATGTTGAAGATACCGCCCTCCGCGGCGTTCAGCGCGTTGGAGAACTCGATCACGCGGGACATATCCGCATCGCCGCCGTGATACTGCATCACACCGAGAACTCCGAAGAAGATCAGGGTGATGGCGTAGGTGATGCCGGTGGGCAGCATCATGGCCTTGACGTGGGTGATAACGTCCGTACCGGCCATGGCGGGAGCGAGGTTCGTCGTATCGGACAGCGGGCTCATCTTATCGCCGAAGTAGGCGCCGGAGAGGACGGCACCGGCAGTCATGCCGGGGCTCATGCCAAGGCCGAAGCCAATGCCCATCAGGGCAACGCCCATCGTGCCCATCGTGCCCCAGGACGTACCGGTGGCAAGAGAGGTGATGGAGCAAATGAGAACGCACGCGATGAAGAAGATCGCGGGCTTGAGGACTTTCAGGCCGTAGTAGATCATCGTAGGCACAACGCCCGCGTTGATCCATACGCCGATCAGGATACCGACGATGATCAGGATGCAGATGGACTGCAATGCTTTGTAGATGCCGTCCATCATGGACTTTTCAACTTCATCCCACTTGTAGCCGAGATGCAGTGCCATGATTGCGGCAGCCATTACGCCGACAAACATAGGGACGTGCGGGTCAACACCGAAGATGATGATACCGACCGCGAGTGCCGCGATCAGGATTGCCAGCGTCAACAGGGCTTCCCACAGTTTGGGCATTCTTTTTTCCTTACTCATAGTGTTACCAACCTTTCGAAATTTTGGGGGTCGCTTCGCTATTTGTATGGATATCTATGCATTCATTTTAGCATGATTCCATAGCGATAGCAAGTGTTTTTGAATGGTGAACGCAGTTTTACGGTAATGCTCTTTCCTTCTTCAATTCTCGTGGTATCTACCGATGCAGGTTTTGGATCGCACTCCTCCTTTTGGATTTTACACTGGCACAACACAGGGGTGAAATGCTGCTTGTAAAATGCAGAAAATACCTCTCTCCCCGGCCCGCCGATCCCCCATCGGCAGGCCGGGGATGAGGTCATGTATACTTCCGGCATGGCACGGGAAGGGAACCCGTGCCGCCGGCCTCGCAGGCAAGAAACGCGAGGTAGTATCCGAGATAATTACCAGCCGAGCTTGGTCATGGCCTCATCAACAGCCTTGATGACAATGTCGATCTCCTCTTCATTGACGATCAGCGGCGGGACAAAGCGCAGGACGTTGCCGTTGGTGTTGTTGATCAGGACGTTGCTGTCCTTGAAGCACAGGTCGACGACGGGCTGGCCGGAGGGCTTGTTGAGCTGGATGCCGTCGATCAGGCCGAGGCCGCGGATCTCGTTGACCGTCTCGGGATGGTTCTTCTCGATGATCTCGTGGGCCTGCTTGCGGAAATACTCGCCCATCTTGCGGGAGTTCTCGATGACGCCGTCGTTGATCATCACGTCGAGCGTGGTGGCAGCGAGCGCGCAGGCGAGAGGACCGCCGGCGAAGGTGGAGCCGTGGGTGCCGGGCGTCAGAGTCTTGGCAGCCTCGCCGCGGGCGCAGACAGCGCCAATGGGCACGCCGGAGCCGAGCGCCTTGGCCATGGAGCAGGTATCGGGCTCAACGCCGTAGTTCTGATGCGCGAAGAGCTTGCCGGTACGGCCGGAGCCGACCTGGACCTCGTCGAACATGAGGAGGATGCCCTTCTCGTCGCACAGGTCACGCAGGCCCTGCAGGAATTCCTGGGAAGCGGGACGCACGCCGCCCTCGCCCTGGACAGGCTCGGTCAGGATGGCGCAGACGTACTCGTCCATGATGTCCTTGACGGACTGGAGGTTGTTGAACTCAGCATAGCGGAAGCCGGAGGGCAGGGGCTCGAAGTAGCGGTGCACCGCATACTGGCCGGTGGCCGTGCAGGTCGCGAGGGTGCGGCCGTGGAAGGAGTTCTTCATCGTGATGACGACGAAGCGCTCGGGATGGCCGTGATCCTTGGCGTACTTGCGGGCGAGCTTGATCTGGCCTTCGTTGGCCTCAGCGCCGGAGTTGGCGAACAGCACCTTGTCGAAGCAGCTGTTCTCGACGATGAGCTTCGCGGTCTGGACGGCGGGCTCATTGTAGAAGTAGTTGGAGCAGTGCAGGATCGTGTGGGCGCGCTCTTCGAGGCACTTCACGATCGCGGGATGGCAGTGACCGAGACCGTTGACGGCGATACCGCCGATGAAGTCGAGGTACTTGTTGCCGTCCTTATCGAAGACGTAAGCGCCTTCGCCGCGCTCGATGGAAAGGGGCATACGGACGTGGTTGCCATAGAGATACTTGTCGCCGTTCTCGATGACTTCGGCGTTGGTCTTGAACTTTTCGATCATTATTATGTCCTCCTATAATAAAAGTTGGGTGTATGTTTTACCATTTGATGCCGACGCTCGGCTGTGCGGTGCCAATCGTCGTGCCAGTGCCCTCGTTCGTGAATGCCTCGTAGAGCACGGAGTGCGGCTTGCGGCCGTCGATGATGTTGACGCTCGTCACGCCCTCTTCGATGGCCTGCACGCAGCAGTCGACCTTCGGGATCATGCCGCCGGCGATCGTACCCTTGTCCTTGAGCGCCTTGACATCCTCGATGTTCAGATAGCTGATGACGTCGCGGATCTTGATGTCGTTGCACAGGCCCTCGATATCGGTGAGGATCACGAGCTTTTCAGCGCCCAGCGCGGAAGCGAGCTTGCCCGCGGCGGTATCGCCGTTGATGTTGAAGGTGTGGCCCTGACCGTCGGTGCCAACGGGGGCGATGACGGGGATGTAGCCCGCGTCGAGCATGGCAAAGATGGGCTTGGGATCGACATAGTCGATGTCGCCCACGTAGCCGTGGACCTCGTCGCGCTGGTGGCAGTGATAGATGTCACCGCTGACGCCGGAAAGGCCGACCGCCTTGCCGCCGAGCTTGTTGATAAAGCCGACGAGCTCGGTGTTCACCTGGCCGACGAGCACCATCTCGACAACACGCATGATGTCGGCGGAGGTGTAGCGCAGGCCCTCGATGAACTCGACGGGGATGTCGAGCTTTTCGAGCATCTTGTTGATGCCGGGGCCGCCGCCGTGGCTGAGCACGGGCTTCATGCCGAGGAGCTTGAGCAGCACCACGTCGTGCATGACGGCGTCCTTGAGCTCTTCGTTGATCATGGCGTTGCCGCCGTACTTGATGACGATGATCTTACCCTGATACTTCTGAAGGTAAGGCATTGCCTCCATCAGAGTTTCGACCTTGTTTGCGATATCGCTCATGGTGGAGCCTCCTTCAAAAATTAGGTGCGGTAGTCGCCGTTGATCTTGACGTAATCGTAAGTGAGGTCGCAGCCCCAGGCCTTGGCCTCGCCGTCGCCCTGATAGAAGCGGACGATGACGGTAATGTCATGCTCGGTGAGGACCTTCTTGGCGAGCTCTTCGCTGAAGTCCGCGCCGAAGCCGTCCTTCATGACCTGCACTTCGCCGGCAGCGCTCTTGATGATGCAGTCGGCACGGGTCGGGTCAACGTCAGCGCCCGAGTAACCGGCAGCGGCCATGATGCGGCCCCAGTTGGCGTCGCGGCCGAAGACGGCAGCCTTGAAGAGCATGGAGCCCGCGATGGACTTGGCGACCAGGCGCGCGTCGTGCTCGGTGGGCAGGCCGTAGGCCTCGACCTCGATGAGGTGGGTCGCGCCTTCACCGTCGGAAGCGACGCGGCGGGCCATATCGGTGCAGATGGCGAGCACGAGGTCGGCCATCGCCTTCTTGTCTTCTTCGGTCTTGATCTCAACGCCGGAAGCGCCGTTGGCGAGCAGGAAGATCGAGTCGTTCGTGGAGGTGTCGCCGTCGACGGTGCACATGTTGAAGCTCTTATCCACAGCCGCGGAGAGCATCTTCTGCAGGTCTGCGGGATCCGCCTTGGCGTCGGTCGTCACGTAGACGAGCATCGTCGCCATATTGGGGTGGATCATGCCAGAGCCCTTGGCCATCGCGCCGATCTTCACGGTGCCGGTGGAGAGCTGCAGCTCATAGGCGCACTCCTTGCGGACGGTATCGGTGGTCATGATGGCGTAGGCAGCCTCGGAGCCGTTCTCCTTGGCAAGCTTTGCGGGAATGATCTCGCGGATGCCCTGAAGCACCTTGTCGACCGGAAGTCTCTGGCCGATGACGCCGGTGGAGCAGACGAACACTTCGTCCTCGCCGAGGCCGAGCAGCTTTTCCGCCTCGCGCTCAACGGTGCGGGCGTCTTCGATGCCCTGCTTGCCGGTGGCGGCGTTGGCATTGCCGGAGTTGATGACGACGGCGCGGGCCTTGCCCTTTTTCAGGATCTCGCGGTCAAGGATGACCGGAGCGGCGCAGAACTTGTTCGTGGTGAAGCAGGCCGCGCAGGAGCAGGGCAGGTCGGAGTAGAGAACAGCGACGTCGGGCTTCTTGTTCTCGCGCTTTTTGATGGCGGTGTAGACCGCGCCGGCGGTGAAGCCCTGCGGCGTGGTAACGCCGCCCTCGATCTTTTTCAGATTGGACATGTGGGGGGATCTCCTCTCTTAACGTTAGTTTAACAGCATTCTTGCCTAAATCGGGTCGAAACTCGTCGAACCGAAAATCACGGATACATCGGGGGCATCATGAGGCCGGTGGTCTCGGGCAGGCCCATGATGAGGTTCATGTTCTGGATGGCCTGGCCGGCTGCGCCCTTGCCGATGTTGTCGATCACGGAGGAGACGATCAGGCGGTGGGTACGCGCGTCGAAGGTCGGGGTCATCTCGCAGAAGTTCGTGCCGTAGACCCACTTGGTCTGAACGGGCAGGCTCGCCGGGAAGACCTTGACGAAGGGCTCATCCTTGTAGAAGTCCTTGTAGAGCTCGTAAACTTCCTCGTTGGTGAAGTCTCTGTCGCAGGTAGCGTAGATGGTGACCTCGATACCGCGGACCTGGGGCAGGAGGTGCGGCTGGAAGTTGATGTACTGCCAGGTCTCGGGCTTCATCAGATCCTTGCCGGTGATGTAGGCGATGTTCTGCTCGATCTCGGGCGTGTGGCGGTGGCCGCCGCCGAGGGCGTAAGCGCAGAAGTTGTTCTCCGCCTCAGTGAGGAGCTTGTTGAGGGCGGGACGGCGGCCGGCTCCGGTGTAGCCGCTCTTGGCATCGATGACGATGGTGTTGTCAACGATGTGACCGGCCTTGAGCATGGGCTGGAGGCCGAGGGTGGAGGCGGTGGGATAGCAGCCGGGGTTGGCGATGAGCTTCTTGCCCTTGGCAAGGTCGCGCATGACCTCAGGGATGCAGTAAACAGCGTCGTGGGTCATCTTGGCGTCGGGGTGCTTCTGGCCGTACCACTTCTCCCAGACGTCGACATCGCGGAAGCGGATGTCAGCGCCGATATCGATGATGGCGCAGTCCTCAGCGAGCACGATCTCCGCCCACTTGGCCACGTCGCCAGAGGGGACCTGGATCATGATAACATCGCTCTTCTTCGCGGTCTCGCGGACGTTCTCCTCCGTGAGATCCATGATGACCTGATCATAGAAGCCGCGCAGAGCGGGATGATGCGTAGAGATGGCATCGCCGACACCGTAGGTATCGAGCACGTTGACAAGCTCTCCCTCGTGGTGGTTGACCATCATGCGGAGCACTTCGCCGCAAACATAACCGGTAGCACCGATGCAGGAATAATGGATCATGTCTGTTTTCCTCCTTGTTGATTCGACATTTTGTCTGACAATTTTGTACTGCTTGGAAAATCCCGTGTGTAGGCATTGAATTTTCTTTGTTGATATTGTATAATCCAAAAGCAGTTTTGAAAAGCGAATATATTTTTATATGCGCATTCCAAAATGGAATCTTTGAGGTATTGTTGATTATTGAGGGCATTTATAATGAGTATTCGTAAATATATTGCCTATCTCCGCACTGTGGAGACCGGCAGCATCACCCAGGCGGCGAACGAATTGGGCTATACGCAGTCCGCCGTGAGCAAGATGATCTCCGATCTTGAGCAGGACTGGCAGGTCAAGCTTTTAACGCGCAACCACTCCGGCATCGAGATCTCCTCCGACGGCATGGTGCTCCTGCCCACGATCCGCGAGATCGTCAAGGACTATGAGGACCTCAACTTTGCCGTGTCCGAGCTGCATGGCGTGCAGTCCGGCACGCTGCGCCTCGGGTGCTTTACAAGCCTTGCCATCAGCCTGCTGCCGGAAATTCTGAAGGACTTCCACCAGACGTACCCCAACATTCAGATCCAGCTGATGACTGGCGAGTATTATGAAATTTCCGAATGGCTGCGCCGCGGCGCGATCGACTGCGGCTTTCTTGCCATCCCCGCCTCCAACGACTTTGAGACGACGACCATCCTGCACGACACGATGGTCGCCATTCTCCCAAAGGATCACCCAATGGCGGACGCGTCCGTCTTCCCGCTCGAGCAGCTGCCGCACGAGAACTTCGTGCGCCTGATGGAGATCGAAGACTACGAATTCAACCGTCTGCTCGACCATTACAACATCCATCCCGAGGTCACCTATGACACGACGAGCGACTTCGCGCTCTTGTCCATGGTCGAGGCGGGACTTGGCATCAGCATCGTGCACAGCCTGCTCATCAAGCCCGGACGCTACCGCGTCGCCACGCTGCCGCTCAACGTCAAGCAGTCGCGCGAGATCGGCATCGCCGTGAAAAAGGGCTTTCTCCCCTCCACGATCACGCAGCTTTTCCTCCAGCATGTGGTCGACTACACCAAGGATATGGGCGAGATCACCGTCATCCGGCACTGAGTTTTTCTTGAAAAATCAGGGAAAATTTCATTTTCCAACCGACGGTTGGAAAGGATTTTCCCCGATTCAACCACCGCGCCATTGTCAATCCTCCCCATGCCCCCTATACTGAGTCCATAACCGGTGATTCAAAGCCGCGGCTGCAGCACGGGGCAAGGAAGGGTCAACATGTTACGATCGGCGATCAGGCGTTTGCACGCGATGTGCTGCCTGAATATGAGGGAAACGTCGGCGCCTGACTTCCCGTTCGACGCGGGACACCCGCTCATTGCGTTTCCAACGCTCACTTTACTATTATAATGCAGTGCAGGAGGATAGACAACTTGGAAGAATCGACAATGGGCGCGCGCATTCTGCGCCGCCGTAAAGAAAAAGGACTGACACAGGAGGCGCTGGCAAACAAGCTCGGTGTGAGCAATCAGGCCGTGTCAAAGTGGGAGGGCGATGTCTGCTGCCCCGACCTGCAGCTTTTGCCGCTGCTGGCCGACACGCTGGAGCTCAGCCTCGACGAGCTCTTTGGACGCGAAAGCATGGCAAAAACCGCCCAAAAAGCGGAAGCGGACAGCCAGATTTTGCCCATCGCGGCAGAGCTGCCGTGGGAGGATGACGACGCCATCCACGCCGTGCTCTTCCAGGGGCACCGGCTGCTCCAACCGAAACAGGGGAGCCTGTTCCGCCACGACAAATACGACGAGATCCGCAAGACCGTCGAGCTGCACTTTTCCGGCACGGCGCAGGATATTTACAGCGACTTTTCCGTCGTCTGCACCGATTCGACGATCTCCGGCAGCGTCAGAGCCGGTGACGGCGTGACTTGCACCGACGTTGGCGGCGATGTGACCGCGGGCGATGACGTGACCTGCGGCAATGTCGGCGGCAATGTGCAGGCGGGCGACAGTGTGCACTGCACCGGCGACGTGCAGGGCAATGTCCGCGCGAGCGACAGCGTCACCTGCGGCAATGTCGGCGGCGACGTGTCCGCGAGCGACAGCGTCCGCTGCGGCGAGGTCAAGGGCAACGTCCGCGCAAGCGACAGCGTCACCTGCGGCGACATCAGCGGCAGCGTGAGCGCCGAGCGCGTGCGCTGCACCAAAGCCGGCGGCGAAGAGCAGGAGAGCTTTACTTTCACCAAGAAGGGCAAGAGCTTTTCCTTCCCTCTCCGATAAAACCGTAAAAGCGTGGCCTTAAGAGGTCGCGCTTTTTTCCTTGTCATCGCGGCGGGTTTGTGTTACCATAACTTTGACAAAGGAAAAGGTGGGAAAATCATGGAAAATACCTTCAAGAGTTCCGTCTTCGGCGGCTTCAACCGCGATGACGTCATTCGTTATATCGAAAAAACCTCGCTCGAGAGCAAGCAGCAGATCGAAGCGCTCGAGCAGGAGAGCGACGGCCTCTGCCGCGAGAATGCAGAGCTGCGCGACAAGCTCGCCGCCGCCGAGCGTGAGCGCGACAAGTTTGCCGAGTCCTATTCGACCGCGTCCAGCGCGCAGGACGCGCTCAAAAAGGGTCTGACCGCCGCGCAGGAGACGATCTCCGAGCTGCGCGCGCAGATCGAAGAGGGCGCGCAGAAGCTCGCGAGCGCCAAGGCCGACTGCGACCTCCAGCTGAAAGCCAAAGAGGAGGCTGCCGAGCAGCGCATCGCCGAGCTGGAAGCGCAGCACGCCGAACGCCTTTCCGCCGCCGAGCAGGAGCGCAAGCGCCTTTTAAGCGAGCTTGACGAGCTCCGCCCGCAGGTCGAGGAATACGGCCGCGTCAAGGCGCACATCGCCGACATTGAGCTCTCCGCCCGTGAGCGCGCCGACGCGCTCGACGCCGCCACGCGGGAGCGTTTGCAGGCGATGATCGCGGCATGCAGAGGGCACTGCGAGCAGGTGCTCTCGACGCTCGGCGCGACGTGTGAGAGCGTGTCGAACGAGCTCAAGAGCGCGGACGCTGCCGTCGCACAGCTGCCCGAGGCGTTCACCACGCTGGAGGGCCAGCTCGACGAGCTCAAAAAGTTAGAGCAGTGACAAGATAGCAAAAAAGAAGTGCGTTCCCGTTAGGAACGCACTTCTTTTTATGCTAATTCGCTGTACTGATCAAAGATGTCTGCAAATTCGTCCAGATGCTCGCGCAGGCTGTCAGGCGCCTTGGTGCGGAAGTAAAGCATCTCTCCCCCGCGTCGCAGGATAAGAAACTGGTGGACTTCGTCCGGTTCATTTGGAAGCCGGGTATTTGGTTTGATAAATTCTGCGTAGTACGCTTCGTCAAAGCCGTCGATCGAAAGCGTCTGCGCACCGTCTTCCATAAAATAGTCCCGCAGCTCATGTGTCAAGGGCTTTGCCAGTGCGGAGATACGCGGGGCGTAGAAGTCAAGCTCCGTGCTGTACTGCATCCAAGTGTCGATCGTTCCCGCATACGGCGTTTCGCCGACAGAGTACACGTGCCCGCCGAGCGGCGTCGAGAGATCGCGCACACCATACCAGTCCGATCCCCTTTCGCCGCCGAGCATCTCGGTCCCGATATACGGCAGCGGCGGCTCGTCATAGCTGTCGCCGTAGGCCGTATCGTTCACTCGCCAGAAAATCAGCGTAAGCGCCAATACACCGGCAATGATCGTAAGCGCGCGGTTCGCTTTCGCCCAACGGTTGCGCGGCATCTTCTCCACGCGCTCGCACGCCTCCATCGCGCGCTTGAGCGTCCACATCTCGTTTCTCTCCTTTGCCTCGCTCAGGATACCGAGGATACTGCCTAAGATAATGGACACAAACTGAATGACCTCGCTCTTTTCCATCGTGAGGAACGACATCACCGGGAGACTCAAGACACTAAAAAGGAAATAGACGAGCCAGATGTCCACCACCAGGAAGAACATCGGCAGGAAATAGCTGCGGCGCAGCTTTTTACACAGTCTTCGGTAGCCGTAGGAATCCGTACAGTCCTTCGGCGTGGGGACGTGCGCGGTCTTTTCGCCGCGCCAGATGTAGAAAATGCCGTCCTTCGTCCGGCAGACGTACTCCCAGCCCAGGCGGGCGCGCTTTTCGCGCAACAGCTCGTCTGGGTCGTCATCGTCCGCGGCGGGTTCCAGGTGATAGCGGCAGTCGCGCGGCTCGCCGATCACAAAATCGTCGTAGCGGAGCAGGATCTTCCCCTCCGCCGCGCGCTCGGAAAGCCACTGCTCGATGCCGCGCGGGTCATAGGCGCTGGGCACAAAGCGGATGCTCTTCGTCTCGGGCTCATTCTCTTCGTTCGGCGCAGTCCCTCCGCTCCCCGGAAGCTCTGTTGTCTCGCGCAGGTTTTCGTCCATTCGCGCTCCCTCCTCTCTTCTCTCTATGCAAAGTATAGGAGACAGGCGGGATTTTTTCAAGCAAATTCAGCGAGCATTGACAAAAATCGCGCGCAAGTTTATTGTTACATCGCAAAAAAGGCAGGAAATTCCTGCCTTTTTTCGTTTCACAGCAAAATCGGCTGAATTTGTCTTCCCTCCAGCGCCGCTTCGGCCGTCGGGATAATTTTGCGGAAGTCCGCGATCAGCGACGTGGGCTTCACCTCGGCGTTGTCCTGCCCGAAGGGGACAAAATAGTAGTTCTTGCGGTTCAGCAGCACCGCGATGTTCGGCGCGCTCGCGGATAAGCCGTCATTCGTCGCAATGGCAAGCACAACGGGCTTACCGTTGCGCAGGTGCCCCTTCGCCGCCATCGTCACCGCGCCGTCCGTGATGCCGTGGGCGAGCTTGGCAAGCGTGTTTCCCGTGCAGGGCGCGATGACGAGCACTTCCATCGCCCCCTGCGGGCCGAGGGGCTCGGCTTCGACGATATTGCGCACGGCCTTCCGCCCCGCCAGCGCCTCCACGCGGGTGACGAAGTCCTCCGCCGTGCCGAAGCGCGTGGAATACTTCGCTGCGTTTTCCGACAAAATCGGGACGATCTCATGCTCGCGCGCGATGTCCTCGTAGAGTTTCAGCAGCTCGGGATGGTTGCAGAACGAGCCGCAAAAGGCAAATCCGATCTTCATGCTTCCTCCTTGATGAGTCGACATAACGTCTTTTTGATGGCCCGCGCCGCCGTCTCCGGCGCGACGCGCCCGGGCAGTCCCCCTGCCTTGAGATACGAAAGGCGCAGCGTTTCGACCGCGTCCATGTCAAAGCCGCTCGCGCTCGCAAGCTCGATGAGCAGGCAGTCCGGCGGCAGTTCGGCAAGGAGCGCTTCGTCCAATACCTGATGCGGCACGGTGTTGAACACCACGCGGAATTCCCCCAGCGTGCCGGAGAGGCGGTTCGTGTGCAGCGGCGCGTAGCCGAACGCGTCGATCCACGCAAGGTCCGACCGCTTGCGCGCGCTGACGCTGACCCTCGCTCCCAGCGCGCTCAGATCGTGCGCGAGCACCTTTCCGATGCGGCCAAAGCCGAGCACGAGGCATGGCGTGCCGTGCAGTGTGACGCTCGTGTGCTTCATCGCCGCCTCGATGGCCCCCTCCGCCGTCGGGATCGCGTTGCGCACGCTCAGCTCTTCCGAGGCAAAGTAGTCCGTGATCGTAAGCCCCAACGACTGCGCGAGCGTTGACGCGTCGTTTCCCACATTGCCCGCGAAAATGCGGTGCTCGCGCCGCAGCGAGCGCAGCAGGCTCTCCATCGTGAGCTCTGTGCCGCTCAAATAGCCGTTTTTCTCCGCCGGCAGCGGCAGGACGATGATGTCCGCTTTCAGCGCGTCGCACAGCGCCCGTTTATTCGGCGCACCGGTCAGCTCCCACGAGCAGACGTCGTATCCCTCCGCAGCCATCATCTGGGCAAGCAGGCGCATGCGTGCGTCGCCGCCCAGGAATGCTATCGTCTGGTCCATCTCATTCCCCCTTTTCCATAAAGGGTATGCCGCAGCGCGTGCGCGCATGACGCAAACTATTTTGATTTTTGCTTGACAACTCTATTTTTATCGCTATAATAAGAATTATTCTAATTCTTATTTAGGAGAAACACATGACCAAGTACGCCCAGCAGATTCTCGATCTCGTTCTGTGCTCCACCGAGCACCCGACTGCCGAGCAGATTTTTCTGCAAATGAAGCAGGAAAATTCCAAAATCGCGCAAGCTACGGTGTATAACAACCTCAACGCGCTTGTAGCGGACGGCAAACTCATCCGCCTGTCGCAGCCCGGCGCGCCCGACCGCTACGACAACACCACGCGCCACGATCACCTGATCTGCACCCGCTGCGGCGCGCTCGCAGACTTCAAGTTCACCGACCTGACGCACGACATCGAAGCCGCGCTCGGCGCGCGCATCCAGTCCTACGACCTTCGCATTCACTATCTCTGCCCCGCCTGCCGCAAAGCGCAGGAAGAGCATTAAATTTTGAGAGAAAAAGGAGAATTTCACCATGAAGACCAACAAGTATTCCGGCACCAAAACCGAGCAGAACCTGCGCACCGCCTTCTCGGGCGAATCCGAGGCGCGCAACAAGTACACCTTCTTCGCCTCCACGGCCAAGAAAGAGGGCTATGAGCAGATCGCCGCGCTCTTCCAGAAGACCGCGGACAACGAAAAGGAGCACGCCAAGATGTGGTTCAAAGAGCTCCAGGGCATCGGCTCCACCGCCGGCAATCTGCTCTCCGCCGCTGAGGGCGAAAACTACGAGTGGACCGACATGTACGATTCTTTCGCCAAGACCGCAGAGGAAGAGGGCTTTCCCGAGCTGGCGCAGAAGTTCCGCCTCGTCGGCGAGATCGAGCGCCATCACGAAGAGCGCTACCGCGCGCTGCTGCGCAACGTCGAGACCGCCAAGGTCTTTGAAAAGAGCGAGGTCAAGGTCTGGGAGTGCCGCAACTGCGGCCACATCGTCGTCGGCACCAAGGCCCCCGACGTCTGCCCCACCTGCAACCACCCCCAGAGCTACTTCGAAGTCCACGCGGAGAATTATTGAGAATCGTCAACTAAACCGAGAGCCGCAGGCTGTGCCTGCGGCTCTCTTACTATTCACTTACTCCTTCGGCAGCAGGATGCAGATCGTCGTGCCCTTGCCCTCTTCGCTATGAAGCTCGACTGTACCGTGATGGTACTGCACGGCGTGCTTGACGATGGAAAGGCCGAGGCCCGTGCCGCCGCTTGCCTTCGAGTGGCTCTTGTCCACACGGTAGAAGCGCTCGAAGATGCGGCTCTGGTGCTCCGGCGCGATGCCGATGCCGGTATCCGCGACGCGGACGCTGACCCAGCTGTCCGACTGCGCGACGTGGACGCTGACGCTGCCGCCCTCACGGTTATATTTGACGGCGTTTTCGCAGAGGTTATAGACGATCTCATAAAGGAGGCGGCGCGCACCGACGATCTGCGCGCGCTCGCCGTCGACGGTGAGGGTGACCTTGCGCGCCTCCGCCGCGCCCTGAAGGTCCTGCGCGGCCTCGTTTGCGACAGCGAGAAGGTCGACCGGTTCGCGCGGGACGTCGACGCCCTCGTCGAGCTGGCTGAGGCGGATGATGTCGCCGATGAGCGTGACGAGGCGCTGCGCCTCGTCACGGATGTGGCCGACGAAGCGCGGGACGTCCTCTTCCTTGACCATGCCGCTCTCGAGCAGCTCGGCGCTGCCGATGATGCCCTGAAGCGGCGTTTTCAGCTCGTGCGAGACATTGGCGGTAAACTCGCGGCGGCTCTGCTCGGCCAGCTCGCGATCGGTGATATCGAAGGCCAGAAGGGCCGCGCCGCCCTTTTCGCCCGCCGTGTCGATGCGGCTGACGTCAAACTGCCAGAGGCGGCCGCCGCGTTCGCTGCGCAGCTCGCTGTGGCCGTCGGCCATGGCCTGCGCGATGGCGGCGTCCAGCTCGCGGCTGCGGTCGACGACGAGGAAATCCTGCCCCACGCAGCTTGCATTTGCACCGAACAGGCGCTGCGCGGCCGGGTTGATGCTGAGGACATAGCCCCGGTCGTCCAGCAGGACAAGCCCCTCGCGGAGGCTGCCGGTGATCTGGGTGAATTCGTCGGTTCTGCGCTTCAGCTCGCGCAGCTGTGTGGTGATCTGCTTATGCTGGCGGCTGATGCGGCCAAGGAGGGGCGAAAGCTCTTCATAGGCATCGTTATCGAGCGGATGGTCGAGGTCGAGATTATTGAGCGGCTCGACGATGCGGCGTGAGAGACGGCGGGCAAAGATGGCCGAGAGCACGAGCGCCGCGATCAACACGGCGAGGATCGGCTGGAGCATGCCGAGCAGAAGGACGCCGACCGTCGCGCGGCTGCGCGAGATGCGGAGCACCGTCCCGTCGGAGAGGCGCGTTGCGCGGTACATGGTTTTTTCCAGGAAGGTGGTGGAATAGCGGACGCTCTCGCCCGTGCCGGCTTCCAGCGCCTGCTGCACCTCGGTACGTTCGGCGTGGTTTTCCAACTGCGCAGCATCCGTATCCGTGTCGTAAAGAACCGTGCCGTCGGCGGCGATCCAGGTGAGGCGGAAGCGGCTGGCGTCGACCTGGCGAAGCCCCGCTTCGCCGTCGGTCTCGGTCAGGACGGCGGCAAGGCCCAGCTCATCTTGCAGCTGCGTCTCCTGCACGCCGGCAAAATATCCATAGAGGCAGCCCCAAATGATGATCAGGCTGGCGAGGAGAACCGTCCCCGCGACGAGCAGGATGGAACGGAAGATCTTTTTGGTCATGTCTGCGCCTCCCATCGGTAGCCGACGCCGCGGACGGTCTCGATGCGGTCGCCATAGGAGCCGAGCTTCTGCCGGAGCGTCCGGATGTGCATGTCGACGGTGCGCGTCTCGCCGCAGTAATCCGTGCCCCAGACCTGCTCCATCAGCTTCTCGCGCGTCCAGGCGACGCCGGGATGCGACAAAAAGAGCTTCAGCAGCTCGAATTCCTTATATGTAAGCTCCACGCGCGCACCGTCTGCCGAAACGGTATGCTCGTCCAGATTGACAAACAGGCCGCCCGTTTTCAGCAGGTGTTCGACGGCCTTCGGCTGGACGCGGCGGAGCACGGCCTTGACGCAGGAGACCAGCTCCATGACGCCGAACGGCTTCGTCAGGTAATAGTCCGCGCCGAGGTCGAGGCCCTGAATTTTATCATACTCCGCGCCGCGGGCCGTCGCCATGACGACGGGGATCGCGGCCATGCGCGCGTCTGCGCGGATGCGGCGCAGCAGCTCGATGCCGTCGATCCCCGGCAGCATCACGTCCAGCACCACCAGCTCCGGCAGCGCCGCACCCTGCAAGGCATCCCAGAAGGACGTGCCATCCTCGAAGCCGCGCGCTTCAAAGCCCGTGGACTGTAAGGCGTATACCTCGATGTCGCGGATGCTGGCGTCATCCTCCACACACCAGATCATTCTTATCCCCCCTTGTGAACGCCGGTGACGGAGAAAATGACCCACTCGGCGATGTTCGTCGCGTGGTCTCCGATGCGTTCAAAATATTTGGCGATCATCAGCAGGTCGAGCGCGTATTCGCCGTCGGACGGCTCCGCCGCGATCTTTTCGATCAGCTTATGCTTGACCTGATCGAAGTAGGCATCGACGGTATCGTCGTCGCGGACGACCTGCTCTGCCAACAGTATATCACGTTTTACGAAAGCATCAACACTATCTGTGACCATTTTTATCGTGGCGCGGGCCATTTCGCGCATGAGTTCGCTGTCCTCCGGGCCGCGGCCGGCCAGGAACGTGACGATCTCGGCGATATCTTCGGCCTGATCGCCGATGCGCTCCATATCCGTGATCATTTTCAGGGCTGCGGAGATCTGCCGCAGGTCGCGCGCGACCGGCTGCTGCTGGAGCAGCAGCTTGAGGCAGAGGGATTCGATATCCCGCTCCTTCTGGTCGATCTCCGCGTCCAGCGGCGCGACCTGCTTCGCGAGGCGCACGTCTCCGTCCGCCATCGACTTGGCGGCCAGTGCGATGACCTCTTCACAGCGCGCGCCCATTTCGATCAACTCTCTGTTCAGCAGCGCAAGCTGCTCGTCAAACCGGCTTCTCATCATCCAAACCTCCCCGTGATATAGTCCTCGGTCTTCTTCTCGCGCGGCTGCGAGAACATCTGCTCCGTTTCGCCGTATTCCACCAGCTCACCGAGCAGGAAGAAGGCGGTATTGTCCGAGATGCGGACGGCCTGCTGCATGTTGTGCGTGACGATGACGATGGTATAGTGCTCTTTGAGCTCCATGGCCAGTTCCTCGATCTTCGAGGTGGAGATGGGGTCGAGCGCGCTCGTCGGCTCGTCCATGAGCAGCACCTCCGGCTCGACGGCCAGCGCCCGCGCGATGCAGAGGCGCTGCTGCTGCCCTCCGGAGAGGCCGAGGGCGTTCTTTTTCAGGCGATCCTTGACCTCGTCCCAGATGGCCGCGCCGCGAAGCGAACGTTCGACGATCTCGTCGAGCTTTGCGCGGTTGCGGACGCCATGCGTCCGCGGGCCGTAGGCGATGTTGTCGTAGATGCTCATGGGGAAGGGATTCGGCTTCTGGAACACCATGCCGATCTGGCGGCGGAGGTCGTTGACGTCCGTGCCGGGCGCGTAGATGTCCTGCCCGTGGAACGAGACACTCCCCTCGATCTTCACACCGGGGACGAGGTCGTTCATGCGGTCGAGCGTTTTGAGGAACGTCGACTTGCCGCAGCCGGACGGGCCGATGAGGGCCGTGATGCTCTTCTCGGGGATCTCCATACAGATGTTGGTCAGCGCCTGATGGCTGCCGTACCAGAGATTCAAATCATTGACAGAAATGATGCTGTTCATAGTGCGTTCTTCCTCCTGAAATAGCGGGATACGAGGCTTGCCGCCAGATTAATGAGCAGCGCGAGCACCATCAGGATGGCCGCGATGGCAAAGGCCACGCCGAACTCGCCCTGCTCCTTCGCGTAGACGTAGAGGGCGACCGTCAGCGTTGCGCCCGCGCTGTGCAGGCCACGCCAGATGCCGTTCAGCGCGTGGGCAAAGCCCGCCGTGAACAGCAGCGCCGCCGACTCGCCGAGGATGCGGCCGATGGAGAGGATACAGCCCGTGACCACGCCGTCGACGCAGCCGGGCATGACGACCGTCCGGATGACGCGCCATTTGCCCGCGCCGAGGCCGAACGCACCCTCGCGATAGCTCTGCGGGACGGTCTTGAGACTCTCCTGCGTGGTACGCATGACGGTTGGCAGGTTCATGATCGTCAGCGTCCATGCGCCCGCGATCAGCGACGTCCCGTTCTTGCAGAAGATCAGCATGCCGACGAGGCCGTAAATGATGGACGGGATGCCGGAGAGTGTCTCCGCCGCGTATTCGATGGCCGCGACGAGCTTTTTATTCGACGCATATTCGTTTAAGTAGATGGCCGCGCACACGCCGAGCGGCAGGACGAAGAGGATCGTCGCCATCACAAGATAAAGCGTGTTCAGAATGTCCGGCAGGATGCCGATGCGCTCCTCCAGATAGCTCGGCGCAGTGGACAGCAGCTCCCAGCTGATGTTCGGCACGCCCTTCAGCAGCACGTAGCCGATCAGAAACAGGACGAGCGCCGCCGTCAGGCCGGCGGAAAGGTACATCAGGCTCCGCATCGTGCCGATATAGCCCCGCCGCCGGAGCGGTAATTTCTTCTGCATGTTATCGCTCCTTTCCGCTCTTCAAGAAAAAGTTCAGCGCCGCATTGATGAGCATGATGAACAGGAACAGCACCAGCGCGATGGAGAACAGCGCCTGACGCTGCAAACCGCTGGAATAGGACATTTCGCTTGCGACCGCCGTCGTGAGGAAGCGGACGCTCTGGAACAGGCTCGGCATATTGTCCGCGTTGCCCGAGTCCATCATGACGGCCATGGCCTCGCCGATCGCGCGGCCCACGCCGAGCACGACCGCCGCAGCAATGCCGCTCTTCGCCGCCGGGACAGACACCTTGAAATACGTCTCGATGGGCGTGGCCCCGAGGGCCAGCGACGCATCCTCGTATTCGCGCGGCACGGCCTCGAGCGCCGTGACCGAGACTTTGATGATGGACGGCAGGATCATGACCGCGAGTACAATGATCGCGGCCAGCAGGCTTGCGCCGTCCGGCAGGTGGAACGCCTTGCGGATACCGGGCACGAGCACCAGCATCCCGACGAGGCCGTACACAACCGACGGGATGCCCGCGAGCAGGCTCACCGCCGTCTGCATCACGTCCTTCACGCGCTTCGGCGCGAGTTTTGCCAGATACACCGCCGTCAGAAAGCCGACCGGCACGCCGAGCACGATGGCCCCCGCCGTGCCGTAGACGCTCGTCAGGATGAACGGCAGGATGCCGTACTGCGGCTCTGCCGCTGTGGACGCCCACGTCTGCCCGAACAGGAAGGGCACAAGGCCGATCTTCCGGATGGCCGGGATACCGGAGACCACCAGATAGACCGTGATGATCAGCACGCAGCCGACCGCGACCAGACCAAACAGTAAAAACAGCGCATGGACGACGGTCTCAACAATATGTTTTCCTCGTTTCATCGCAATTTCCTCACATACGGCCAAAAAGGCGGCTATCCTGCCGCCTTTTTGATTTGCCTTTAGTTGACCTCCACAGCACCGGCCTTGCCGATCAGCTCCGCCTGGGCGGGATCAAGTGCGTAGTCATAGAACGCCTGTGCCGCTTCGCTGAGGGCCTCGCCGTCCTTCGTGACGAGGACGAACGGTCTCTGCACGACATAGCTGCCGTCCTTGACGGTGTCTTCGCTCGGGGCCACGCCGCCGACAGTCAGAGCCTTGACGGTGTCCTTGACTGCGGAGAGGGAGGCATAGCCGATGGCGTCCGGGTTCTGCGCGACCGTGGCGATCACGTCGCCGGTGGAGGTCAGCTCCTGACGGTACTGGCAGGCATCCTTGGTATTCGTGATGGACTCGAAGCCGTCGCGCGTGCCGGAGCCAGCCTCACGGCCGATCAGAACGATCTCGCCGTCGTCGCCGCCGACCTCGGACCAGTTGGTGATCTCGCCG
>ENA-OVGB01000952-OVGB01000952.1-human-gut-metagenome-genome-assembly--contig:-NODE-952-length-29315-cov-2.844156_pt1 | contig 29315 bp, 33 predicted proteins | sample MGYA00237767_ERZ505413 | MGnify/ENA primary metagenome ERZ505413 (study PRJEB26158, sample SAMN06016410) | human gut metagenome | biome: human gut; feature: ankylosing spondylitis patient; material...
TCAGTGATCGCAGTGTCATTTACAAAAAAGAGAAAAGTAAACTAAACAGCAAAACAGGTGAACAAAAATGAAAAAGCCCGCGCTTTTCGCACGGGCTTCCTGCCAGCATTGTTCAGGCATGAGGACAGACCGGTGCGACTGATGTTTCGCCCCTGCACATGCGCTCGTCGAGAAGTTCGAGGAAGTATTCCATATCATGCCTGCCTTGATATAACTCTATATCTGGAAATCCTTATATAGATGCCTTGCAAAAATGTCAAGCAGAGGAAACAGAAGTCTCGGATTTTCCTTGCAGCTTTCGCCCCGGACCCTGTCCTGCGGGAACAAGGGAGGCGTGCATTTCCGGGGAAAAGAGAGGAAAGCGTGTGTTGCGGCGCTGCGGACCGGGGCGAAGAAGATGCCGAGGGAGATCGGCGGAAAAACGTCGAAGCCCGGAACGGCATGGGTTCCGACGTCGTTGATAGCGTGCAGCAGGGAAAAGGGGATCGGGAAGGGCGCGTCTGAGCATGGGCCGGATGAGCGGGCAAAAGACGGATGCGCATCGTTCATAAAGCGGCAGGAGCGCTGCCGCCGCATGGGCCGGCGCGAATATCTTTGCGGACCGCTGAGAACTGGTCAGGGAAGCGGATCGTATTCGGCGGCAGACACGGGTTCGAGCCATTCATTGGAGGCGTCGTCTCCCGGGACTTCCACGGCCAGATGGGAGAACCAGCTGTCCCTGGCTGCGCCGTGCCAGTGCTTGACTCCGGCGGGTATGATGACCACGTCGCCTGCGTGGAGCTCACGCGCGGGCTTGCCCCATTCCTGATACCAGCCGCGTCCGGCCGTGCACAGAAGGATCTGTCCGCCGTTCTTTGAGGCGTGGTGCACATGCCAGTTGTTGCGGCATCCGGGCTCAAAGGTCACGTTGCCTATGGCTACGCCTTCCGTGGAAAGCATGTTCAGGTAGCTGTTGCCCGTGAAGTAGCGGGCATAGGCGGTGTTGGCGCCGCCGCGGGGGAAAAGATCGGTGATGGTGTTCATGGTATGCTCCTGACGATAGGGGCCGTTTGCGGGATGCATCCTTGAGACGTGTTCTGAAAAGTCGATTCATGAGGCTTTCTGAAGAAGCGGACGCATGCCGGGGCCTGTTCTTTTTCTGCACGATAGCGCCTGCAATGGAGAGAAAACAGAGCCGGTTCTCTCCATTTCTTGCCTGATCCTGTCGTGCCGTGAGAAAATTGTCCTCATGTCGGCGGGATCAGAGCGTTTTTCCCGTGCTTTTTGCGTAGAGGGCAAAGCTTGTCAGGGAAAGTATGACGGCTGCGGCGAGAATGACGGCGGCCACGAGGAAGATGCCCGTCATGCCGGAAGCGTCATAGACATGTCCGCCGAGAGCCGCGGCCGAACCGATGGAGAACTGTATGGCCGCCACGGAAATCCCGCCGGCGATTTCCGCCTTGTCGGAAAGGGTGAGGGCTATCCAGGCCGTCCAGCCCACGCAGAGCATGCCGAAGAGAAAGCCCCAGCAGAGGAGCATGACCAGGCTGAGGGATACGACATGCTGACAGGAAAAGAGCAGCACGGCCAGAAGGGTCAGGGCGATATGCATGCCCGCCATGGTGAGCTTGAAGTTCCGGTTCAGAAGAACGCCTGCGGCAAAGGTTCCGAGCGTATTGGTTGCTCCGTAGGCCAGGAGCATGATCGACAGCGAGGAAGGGCTCAGAGCGAGTCCGTGCTCCAGATAGGGACGAAGATAGGTGAAGAGGGAGTGATAGCCTCCGTAGGCGAAGATGGTGGCTGCGACGCCGGCAAGCACCCAGCGCACCTTGAGCAGGGAGATCATGCCGTGAAAGTCGTTTCCCGGACGGGGTAAAATGGCGGGAAGGGTCAGATACTGCCATAGGAAGGACACAAGTCCGGGAATGACGGAAAGCAGAAAAACGTTGCGCCAGCCGAAAAGCTCTTCCAGAAAACTGGCAAGGGGCAGAGAAATGATGGTGGCCACGGATACGCCGGAATAAAGGATGCTGAGGGCCCGGGCAATATCCCTGGAAGGCACGAGCTGGATGGTGACGGCGGAGGCCATGGACCAGAATCCGCCTACGCATATGCCGAGCAGTCCGCGTCCGAGAAGAAGCATGCCATAGTTTGGGGCCGTGGCAACGACGATGTTGGACACGATGAGCAGAGCGGAAAGGATGAGAAGGATACGGCGTCTGTCCGTATGGCGGGTGAGAGGGGCGAGCAGCAGACTGGTCAGCATGGCAAGCGCGCCGACGGAGGTGACGGTCTGCCCGGTCATGCCTTCGGAAATGGACAGTCCCCGGGCTATGGGCGTGAGAAGGCTGACGGGAATGAATTCTGCGGAAATGAGACAGGTGACGCCCATGAACAGGGAGAACACGGCGGACCAGCGGGCCCGGGAAAGATGGGATCGACAGGCGGCAGCTTCCATGGGGAAGTCCTCGGATGGTTTGATGGTGATGCATGGCCGCTGTTTGGACGGCTGTCGTACGGAGCGCAGAAGAGGACGTGCCGTACGGTGCAGGGAAAGAGCGGCTTTTGACGGCCCCTGGTTCTGAGCGGGGGAACGCGCCGGGAAAAAGAGTATCGGCTTTTGTGCGGAAGCTGCTTCAGTCTATGGCTTCCCGGAAAGATGCTTTCGGAAAAAGCGGCCGAGTTCTTCAAAATGGAAGCGAGCTTCGGGCATGTCCTCGTCCATGTGGTACTGGGCGTGGGACAGTCCTTCAAACACGATGAGATCGGCAGGCACGCCCGCTTCTCTCAGCTTGAGATGCATGCGCACCGTGTTGCTGAGGAAGAGATCCCTCGTTCCGGAGGTGAGAAGCGTGGGCGGGAATCCGTGGACGTCGCCGTTGACCGGTGACAGAAACGGATCTTCCATGTCATGGTTCCCGGCGTAGAGCTTCGCGGCTCCGGCGAGCCAGCCGTCGTAGCTTACGAGAACGTTGTCCACGCCTTCATTGGTGAAGTAGGTATCGCCTTTTTTGTTCATCTGCGCCCAGGGTGTTCCTGCGGCCAGGGCGCCGGGAAGCGGCAGACCTTCGGCCCGGGCCCTGAGTCCCAGAATGAGCGTCATGGCCCCGCCCGTGGAGGTTCCGAAGACGCCGATGCTCCGTGCAGGCGTCGTTTTCAATATTTCCCGGTAAACGGCCACGGCATCGTCGACGGCCGCAGGATACGGAAAATCGGGAGCCATGCGGTAATCCGCATAGACCACTCTGAACCCTCCGATTCCGGCCATGAGCACGGCTTCCTGCGTGCCCGCTTCCCCCGGACCGAGAACGTAGCCCCCTCCGTGAAGGTTGAGCAGGACTCGTCCGTCGTCCGTGAAGTTCTTGGGCTCGAATATGAACACGGGCACGCCTGCCATGACGGTATGTCTCATGCTCACGCCCAGCTTCTCTCGTAGAGCGGGCAGTCCTTTTTTCTGCTGTTCGGCCACAGAGGAAATCCAGCTTTTCCACTCCTCCACGGTGCGGGGAGGCGTGTCCCAGCCTGCGGGAAGCCCTGCGGCGATCATGGCCTGCAACTTCGGACTTGCGGTATCGGGAACGGGGAAGGAGGACTCTCTGCCCATGGCGGGAAGGACAAGGACGACAGAAAGAAGAGCGGGAACGAGGAGCCGGAAAAGAGGATTCATGATTGCTCCGCAAATGCCTGCCGGGCAGGCGGCTGAAGGGTGACGTGTCCGGTATAGAAAAAATGCTGTTCCATAGCAAATGCTTATATAAAATCATAAACAATGCTTTACAGGCATGAAAAGTGTCATTAAGATGGGAAGGGAATACTCGATGAAGCTCAACGGCGGTGTTGAAAATATCCGGAAACGAATCGCGCCGGATGCAGCTTCGTGACGGCAGGCGGGACCGAGACCGGAGCCTGAGCGGATGCCGGAACGGACAGGCCCGCACGGAAAGGAGAAGAGGGCCGAAGGGATGTCATCAGGGGCGGCCGGTGAGAACGGCGTTTGGGGCGTTACGCCGCAGGCCGTTCCGGCGACATGAGGATCAGGAGAAAAGATATGGAACTGAGAGTACTGCGCTATTTTCTGGCCGTGGCGGCCGAAGAGAACATATCGAGGGCGGCGGAACTTTTGCACATCACGCAGCCTACGCTCTCACGGCAGCTCATGGAACTTGAGGATGAGCTCGGCAGCAGGCTTTTTCTGCGCGGGGGAAGACGGATGACGCTGACGGAGGAGGGCAAGTTCCTCCGCAGACGGGCGCAGGAAATAGTGTCTCTGGCCGACCGCACGGCCGAGGAGTTTCGCTCGACCAGCGAGGATGTGAGCGGAGATGTGCGCATCGGCGGCGGTGAGACGCAGAGCATGCGTGTCATTGCCGAAGCCGCTCGGAGAATGATCCAGGCGCATCCTCATGTATCCTTTCATCTTTTCAGCGGCAATGCCGAGGATGCCATGGAAAGGCTGGACAAGGGACTTGTGGACTTCGGCGTATTCATAGAGCCTGCCGACCTTTCCCGCTACGAGTACATACGGCTTCCCGTGACGGATCGCTGGGGCGTGCTCATGCGCTCGGATTCTCCTCTTGCCGAAAAGACGGCCATACATCCCGAGGATCTGCGCGATGTGCCCCTGATATGCTCCCGACAGACGCTGGTGACCAATGAGTTTTCCGGATGGCTGGGAGAGAGCTTTGACAGGTTGCATGTGGTGGCGACCTACAATCTTCTCTACAACGCCTCTCTGATGGTGGAACATGGTCTGGGCTACGCGCTCTGCCTTGACGGCATCATCCGCTGCGGGGACGGACCGCTCTGCTTCCGTCCGCTGGAGCCTCGTCTGGAAGTGGGCATTGCCGTGGCCTGGAAGAAATATCAGGTGTTTTCCCGAGCTGCCGAGGTGTTTCTTGAAGTGCTCCAGAAGGAAATGGTCGGTGCGGCACATGACGGGGCAGATGTGCGGGGTGAGCCTGCGCCTGCATGAGGACGCCGGAAAGCCGTCTGCGGTTCCGGTCCTGCCCTTGTGGGAAGGGTACGGTGTATTGCGGCCGGTACGGAACTTGAAGGCAAAAAAAGGGGCCGCTGACGCGACCCCTTGAAGACATGTCCTGAGCGTGGCCGCTACAGGGTGATCAGCTCATATTCGGCGGTGCCGAGGCCGATTTCTTCAGCATGCCGGATCTGGCTGCGCCAGTCCGTGGTGGGGTGGATGCTGGTGAAGTGGTCATGCGCACCGTGATCGCACTGTCCGAGCACGCTGGAAGCGATGACGGGTGCGGAGTTGACGGCGTCGATGCAGGCCTTGTCCAGGGCCACGGGGTCGAAGCTGGCGAACATGCCGATGTCCGGCACCACGGCGGCGTCGTTTTCACCATGGCAGTCGCAGCAGGGCGAGACCTGATTGACGATGCTGATGTGGAAGCAGGGGCGTCCCTGCACCACGGCCTTGGTGTATTCGGCCATGCGGCGGTTGAGGATACCGCTGTCGGCGTCGTTCTTGCTGGAGATGGCGTCGAAGTTGCAGGTGGCTATGCAGCGGCCGCAGCCCACGCAGAGATCGTGATTGATGGTAGCCTTGTGGTCTTCTCCGTAGGAAATGGCCGACTGCGCGCAGAAGCGGGAGCAGGTGCGGCAGCCGCGGCACTTTTCGTGGTCGACCGTGGGCTTGCCGAGGCAGTGCATGGCCATTTTGCCGGCACGGCTTCCGCAGCCCATGCCGATGTTCTTGATGGTGCCGCCGAAGCCCGTCATTTCATGGCCCTTGAAGTGCGTGAGGGAAATGAAGATGTCGGCGTCCATGATGGCGCGGCCGATGCGGGCGCTCTTGAATTCCGTGCAGCCTTCCAGCGGCACTTCCACATCGTCGGTACCCTTGAGACCGTCGGCAATGATGATCTGACAGCCGGTGCTGAGCGGAGAGAAGCCGTTTTCATTGGCGGCGTCGAGGTGTTCGAGCGCGTGCTTGCGGCGGCCGACGTACAGAGTGTTGCAGTCGGTCAGGAAGGGACGGCCTCCGAGAGCCTTCACGCGCTCGACCACGGTACGGGCGAAGTTGGGGCGAAGGAAGGAGAGGTTGCCGGGTTCGCCGAAGTGCATCTTGATGGCCACGAACTTGTTTTCAAAGTCGATGGTTTCGATGCCGGCGGCGCGGATGAGCTTGTCGAGCTTGTCAAGCAGGCTGACGCCCACTTTGCAGCGCATGTCGGTGAAGTAAACTTTCGATGCTGCCATGGAAGATCCTCCTGGTGCGGGTATGGCTGTGGTAAGAGTTATGCGGAAGGTTTGTCGAAAAAGCCGGAAAGCGTTTCCTGCGCCGCAAGCACAGAGCGGGGAAGGCCCGGCATGGCCTCATGAGCGCCTCTGATGAGCGCCTCTCCCAGTTCTGCGGTCATGTGCGCCATGTCGGATGCGAGCATGTGGACTTCAAGCCTGTCCCTGGTCACGAGGCGCAGACGGAAGTCGGCCTGCGGCATGCCGCCCCGTGCAAGCACTTCCCGTACGACGCTTTCTCCGGCGGCGATGGCGGCAAGGAGCTCTTTTGACGGACGCTCCCCATAGGGGAGGCGGGTGAGAAGACAGGGACGCGGTTTCTGCCAGGCAAGCGACATGCCGGTCTTTTCAGCCAGAGAGTGTATCTCCTTTTTGGTCAGTCCGGCAAGGGCGAGGGGAGACGTGACGCCGAGTTCCCGCACGGCACGAAGTCCGGGCCGATAGGCGAGAGCGTCGGAGGCGTTGGTGCCGTCGCAGAGAGGCAGAGAGCTCTCCTGCATGAGTCTCGTGAACATGGCCTTCTTGCATTCGTAGCAGCGGTCCCTCGCACCGCAGGCCACGGAGGGAAGCGAGAGCGTGTCCACGGGAATGTTCCTGAACTCAAGCGGGATATTTTCCGCCCAGGACTGCGCGAACAGACTTTCTTCCGGCGGCACGTGCGGGCCGGTGACGTGCAGCAGCAGCGGGGAGAAGCCCCCAAGATGCGCGGCATGGGCAAGAAAACGACTGTCGAGTCCCCCGGAGTAGGCGAGGGCAAAGCGGCCCGCGACGGCAAGACCGGAAAGTATGTCCTGAAGTCTGGAAAGGGCGTTGTCTTTCATGGTGACTCCGGAAGTTTCCTTATGCCTCTTCCGGACTGCCGCAGGCGAAAATGGCTCCATTCGGCGCATTGTCGAACACGCGGCTGCCGTAGATGATGGCTTTTCTTTCCACCCTCATGGCGGGCCAGGGACCGAACTTTGCCCCGAGCGCCTTCAAAAGGGCCATGCCTGTGGGCGTGACGGTCTCTCCTTCGCCGGGGAAGGGACGCACGGGCACGCCTTCCATGAGTTCGAGCACCGCCGGGGCGGGCACGGGCAGGATGCCGTGGGCGCAGTGCACGAAGCCGTCGGCCACGGGCAGAGGGCTCACCACGAACAGGGAGGGCGAGAGACGCTCAAAAAGCTCACAGCTCATGCAGATGTCGAGGATGCTGTCCAGCGCACCGACTTCATGGAAATGTACTTCTTCGGCGGGGCGGCCGTGCACGGCGGCTTCCGCCGAAGCGAGCAGCGTGAAGGCGCGGGAGGCAAGAGCCTTGCCGTTTTCACTCATGCCGCAGGACTCGATGAGCGCAAGGATGTCTGCAAGCGTGCGGTGCTCGTGCTGATGGGGCAGAGTGACTTCCGCGTGCCAGCCGCCGATGTGGTTCACTTCCTTGCGGACGAGCTGCACGCTGCCCGCAAGCTCGGGCATGATGGATGAAAGGATGTCTTCCATCTGCTGCGGCGTCGTCTGAGTCATGCAGAGAAGACCGGCGAGGAAGATGTCGCCGGAAAGGCCGGAGTGGGCACGTATGGTCAGCACGGGGCCCGACGAGAGCTCCTTTTCGTGGTGATGATGCTCGTGCTCGTGATGATGTTCGTGATGTTCGCTGCTCATAGATTGTTTACCACGCGCGCTGCGGCGCAGGCCGCGCCGTAGCCGTTGTCGATGTTCATGACGGCGATGCCGGGGGCGCAGCTCGAAAGCATGCTGGAGAGCGCCGCATGACCGCCTCTGGCCACGCCGTAGCCTACGGAGGTGGGGACACCGAACACGGGCAGCGGCGTGAGTCCGCCCATGACGCTGGCGAGTGCCGCGTCCAGTCCCGCCACGACGATGACGGCCTGAAATCGGTTGATCTCATCCAGCCGTTCCGCGATGCGCCACAGTCCTGCCACGCCGCAGTCCTCGAACACGGCGTGCTCTATGCCGAGATACTGCAGGGTACGGGCCGCTTCCCAGGCGACGGAACCGTCGGACGTTCCGGCGGACACGATGGCGACCCTGCCTTTGCTGCGGGCGGGCAGAGTATCGCCGAAGGCCGTGCGGGAAAGGGGGTGATAGTCGTACTGTTCCTGCACGTCGGCCGGCATCTGCCCGAATACTTCCGGGGCCAGTCTCGTGAACAGGATGGGACGCCCCGATCCCCTGCCGAAGGACTCCAGAAGTTCCCGGACGGCGGCAACGGGCTTCCCCTCGCAGAACACGGCCTCGGGAAGGCCGATGCGGGAGGCGCGGGCGTGGTCGAAAAGAATGCCGTGATTCATGATGATTCCTCTTGCAAGGGACATAGCGTTCCCGGACGTTTTTCGCAAGTTGCCGTGACCGGAGGGGCCCGGCCATGACGGCAATGTAGGGCGCAGACCAGAAGAGCGGTAGATACTATTCTTTCGATTTCTTGCCTGATCCTGCCGAACAAGCCCGGTATCGCCTGAAGGACAGGAAAGGAAGCCCCCGGAAAGCATCAGAAGATGCCGACAGGAGCACAAGGGCATGAGCTGACGACAGCGGTCTTTTTTGGGAGATTCACAGGATGAAAAAGCCCGGAGCAAAGGAGACTCCTTTGGAGGAGTCCGTCCTTTCGGCGGTAGGTTTTTCTGGTCATGCCGTTAAACGGAAGAAGCGGAACGTCTGTTGAAACGTTCCGCTTCCTGAAATATGGTGCCGAAGAAGAGACTCGAACTCTTACTCCCGAACGGGAACTAGACCCTGAACCTAGCGTGTCTACCAATTTCACCACTTCGGCGCAGGAATGTTCTTAGTAAATTTGCCGGGCTTTGGCAAGCGTTTTTTTCCGCCTCTGAGAATTTTTATGCGGAAGCCTTCCAGCAGCGGACCAGGCGGGATTCTCCCGCATGGACAAGCGGCGGGGCCTGCCGACATTTTTCCGAGGCCAGGGGACAGCGGGGCCGGAAGGAGCAGCCTTCGGGCAGTTCGGAGGGAAGCGGGACCATGCCCGGTATGGAGGGCAGTCTTTCGCTTGAGTGATTGCCCAGAAGTGGCGCGCAGGCCATGAGTCCCTTCGAGTAGGGATGCAGGGGCCTTTCAAAGAATTCGGTGACGGGGGCCTGCTCCATGAGTTCTCCGGCATACATGACGGCGACGTCGTTTGCGGCTTCCGCCACCACGCCGAGGTCGTGGGTGATGAGCAGCACGCCCATGTTCCGTTCCCGGGCCAGTCTGCCGAGCAGGCGCAGTATCTGGCCCTGAATGGTGATGTCGAGTGCCGTGGTGGGCTCGTCGGCCAGAAGCAGCCGGGGAGAGCAGGCCAGGGCCATGGCGATCATGACCCGCTGCCGCATGCCGCCGGAAAACTGATGCGGATAGTCGTTCAGTCTGCGGCGGGCGTCGGGTATGCCCACAATTTCCAGAAGTTCCACGGTTTTCTCTTCGGCGGCGCGTCCGTGCAGTCCCTCATGGATTTCGAGGGGTTCCGCAATCTGCCTTCCTATGCGCAGCACGGGATTGAGGGACGTCATGGGCTCCTGGAAGATCATGGAGATGTCCCGTCCGCGTCTTGAGCGCATGGACTTTTCATCCAGCTTCAGAAGATCCTCGCCGTCAAAGAGGATGGCTCCGGAAGAGACGCGTCCCGGGGAGGGCAGAAGCCGCATGATGGAGAAGGCCGTCATGCTCTTGCCGGAGCCGGATTCGCCCACCAGACAGAGCGTGCGTCCCGGAAAAAGCTGAAAGCTGACATCGCGTACGACGGGTGTGGAGCCGAAGGAGACGGTAAGGTGCTGAACGTCGAGCAGTGGAAGCATGGCCGGACCGGAGAAGAAGAAAGGTGGAAGGAACGTCCCCCGCGCCGGGCACGGGAAAAAAGACCTGCTGACTATGCCATACCTTGACAGCACGGGCAAGAGAGGCTTCACATGATTTGACAAGCGGGCGACGTGAGCATAGCTTATTGAAACCGCATTTCGTATCGGGATCTTCAGGCCGAGGTCGTTTTACGACAGCATGTCTGAGAAATCGGGCGGAAAACTTCCTGGATGGTCCTTTGCTCTGAAGCTTCCGATGCGAGGAGAACAACCCTCAGCATTAAGGATGTCTTTATGAGCATACCTCTTCGTTCTCTTCCCGTAGGCACCAAGGCGCGCATAGCTTCCGTAAGGGCCGATGGAGAACTGGGCCGCCGCATCCGCGACATGGGACTGGTGCCCGGAGCCGAAGTGGAAGTCATAGGCCGCGCGCCGCTGCGCGATCCCGTAGCCCTCCGCCTGCCGGGCTTTACCCTCAGCCTGCGCAACAACGAAGCTGATTTCATTCTGGTGGAGAAGGTGGACTGATGTCTTATTTTCATCATTCCGACGACGGGCGGCCGCGCAGCGAACTGCCCACCCTCGCGCTCGCCGGAAATCCGAATTCCGGAAAAACAACGTCGTTCAATGCCCTCACCGGCGCACGCCAGCATGTGGGCAACTATCCCGGCATCACCGTGGAGCAGAAGGAGGGCATAGCCCACTGCGACGGGGAAGCCATACGCATCATCGATCTGCCCGGGGCGTATTCCCTTACGGCCTATACGCAGGAAGAGCGGGTGGCCCGCCGCGTCATAGGCACGGAAAAGCCTCTGGCCGTCATGGCTCTGCTCAACGCCGGAGCGCTTGAACGCAATCTGTATCTGGCCGTGCAGCTCATGGAAATGGGCGTGCCCGTGTCCATCGGCCTCAACATGATGGACGAGGCCCGCGCCATGGGCATGAGCATCGACGTGGCCGAGCTTTCTGCCCGTCTCGGGGTGCCCGTGGTGGAAACCGTGGCCCGAACCGGCGAAGGTCTTCAGGAATACCTGCGTGAAACGCTGGCCTTCAGCCGCAAGTTCGAGGGCCAGCCCTGGCATCCTCTGCACATCTCCTACGGTCCGGACCTCGACCCCGTGCTCAAGCACCTCACGGAGTCCCTTGACGAGGAAGGCGTGGGCTGCGCTCCCTATCCCACCCGCTGGCTGGCCCTGAAGCTTCTGGAAAATGATGAAGAGATTCTTTCCGAGCTCAGTCACGACAAGCCCGAAGTCATGGCGCATGTGAAGGAGCACATCGACGAGGTGGAGGCACATCTGAAGGCCACGCTCGGAACGAGTGCCGAAGCCATCATCGCCGATTATCGCTACGGGTACATAAGCTCGCTTCTGCGCGGCGTTCTGACGAGGCGCGACGACATCGCCCAGCGCATGGACCTGTCCGACAGAGCGGACCATATCCTGACCCATCAGTTCATGGGACCGCTCATCATGCTCGCCATCATGTACCTCATGTACCGCATCACCTTCACGCTCGGCGAGATCCCCATGCAGTGGGTGGAATCTCTCTTTGCCTGGCTGCGGAATCTTGTGGATACCAACATGGCCGACGGCGTGCTGAAGTCCATGATAACTTCCGGCATCATCGACGGCGTGGGCGGCGTCATGTGCTTCGTGCCGCTCATTCTGCTCATCTTCATGCAGATAGCCATCCTGGAAGACTCCGGTTATATGGCGCGCATGGCCTATATGCTGGACAGGATCTTCCGCATCTTCGGTCTGCACGGCGCATCCGTGGTTCCGTACATCCTCGGCGGAGGCATAGCCGGCGGCTGTGCCGTTCCGGGCATCATGGCCGCGCGCACGCTGAGAAGTCCCCGGGAAAAGCTGGCCACGCTGCTTACGGTTCCCTTCATGGCCTGCGGCGCAAAATTGCCCGTGTTCATCGTGTTTTCCGGCGTGTTCTTCCCGGGCAACGAGGCTCTTGTCATGTTCGGGCTTACGCTGACGGGCTGGGTCGTGGCCATGCTGGCCGCACGCTTTCTGCGTTCTTCCTTCATCAAGGGACCGGCGACGCCTTTCGTCATGGAACTGCCTCCCTACCGCATGCCCACGCTTCAGGGCATGGTCATCCATGCCGGTGAGCGTACCTGGGAGTATCTGAAAAAGGCCGGAACCGTCATTCTTGCCATATCCATCGTGGTGTGGGCGGCCATGGCCTACCCCGGACTTCCCGAAGACAAGGTGCAGGCCCATGAAACCACGCTGGCCGCACTTCAGCAGCAGCTTGATGCGGCGCAGCCCGATTCCGAGCTGCATCGTTCCCTGGAGGCGGCCATGCACACGGAAGTGGGACGCTTCAACGAAGAAACGCTGCGTCACACCGTGGCCGGACGCATCGGCGCCGCCATGGAGCCGGTGACCCGCTATGCGGGCTTCGGCTGGGAAGCCAACGTCTCCCTGCTCGGCGGACTGGCCGCCAAGGAAGTCATCGTGACCACGCTCGGCACGGCCTATTCCATGTACGACGCAAACGAGGACGCCTCGGGCTCTCTTGCCCAGTTCATTGCCAAGGACAAGAGCTGGACCATTCCTTCCGTGGTATCCTTCCTGCTGTTCGTCCTGCTCTATGCTCCCTGTTTCGTGAGTCTTGTCACCATCCGCACGGAGACGGGATCCGCAAAATGGGCGCTGTTCAGCTTCGTGTTCAATACCTGCATAGCCATGATCGTGGCTACGGCGGCCTATCAGATCCTTTCCCGCTGGTAGAGAAGAGCAGATCCTGCAAAAAAAGCGGCCGTCTCCCGAAAGGAGGCGGCCGCTTCTGATATCCGGGCTGATTCCGCAGGCATAAGGGATGCATGACTTGCCGTCGAAAGGCGACGGGATCAGGCATGCGCTCGAGAGCTGCGCTCAGTCCTTTTCGCTAAAGGCTGCTGATGGCATCGGCCATGTCGTCGAGCCAGGGGCTCTTGACGGCTTCAATGGCGCCCTGGTCGCAGGCGCGGGCGATGGCCGGATCGATGGGCAGACGGGCGATGTGCTTGATGTCGTACTGCTTGGCGATTTCTTCCAGATGGCTTTCGCCGAAGATGAAATGACGCTTGCCGCAGTTCGGGCACTCAAAGTAGGACATGTTTTCCACAAGCCCTATGACCGGAATGTTCAGGCCGTCGAGACGGGCCATGTTCACGGCCTTTTCCACGATCATGGACACGAGTTCCTGCGGCGAGGTGACGATGACGATGCCGTCGATGGGCAGGGACTGATAGACCGTCAGCGGAACGTCGCCGGTTCCCGGAGGCATGTCGACGAACATGTAGTCCACGTTGTTCCAGATGACCTCGGACCAGAACTGCGTGACCACGTTGGCGATCACGGGACCGCGCCAGACGACGGGGTCGGTGTCGTGTTCCAGAAGGAGGTTCATGGAGGCAATGTCCACGCCGGTGGCGGAGCGGACGGGATTCAGACCGAGCTGGGTGCCGGACATGCGCTGCGTGACTCCGAACAGCCGGGGAATGGAAGGTCCGGTGATGTCGGCGTCAAGCACGGCGGCATGAGAACCGCGGCTCTGCATCTTGGAGGCGAGCAGGCCCGTGACGAGGGACTTGCCCACGCCGCCCTTGCCGCTCACGACACCGATAACTTTCTTTACGGTGGAGAACTTGTGGAGCTTCACCTTCATGTCGACCGGTTCAGTGCGTTCCGCGCAGTCCTGACCGCAGCTGCCGCACTTGTGATCGCAATCGCTCATAGTAAGACTTCCTTTTTGTTCCGGCGGAGGGTTCGCCGGGTGATGTACGTCCCCTTCCTATAGTTCTTTCCCCGGTGTCTGACAAGTCGTGAGACGATTTGGGCCTGAGGCCGGATGAGAATTTTTGCTTCCGCTCCTCGTGAGCACGGAGCTGAGGAACAGAGACGAAGAGAACTGCGCATGGCCGCGGCGAAGGACCGGTGAAGCGCTCCTGACGCCGTTTTTTCTTGACGTCTTTTGTGCAGCACGTAAGCTTCGGGCATGACCGGCTCTTTTCGGGCCGGGGATGTTTTTTCGGAGAGAACATATGGCGAAGTTTGAATTTTATGATGCGGCGGGCAACGTCCATCCCTTTGAGACCTATGCCGAGGCCGAGGCCTTTGCGCTCGGCGCAGGCTATGTTTTCGTGACCAGCCGCAGCGTCATGGAAGGCTCGAAGGACAGGATAGCCTATTTTGTGGCCGCCTCCGACGTGCCTGAAGGCGTGACGGACAGAAACGAACTTTTTCCCGTGCTGCTGGCCAGGTATCCGGAATGGAAGGAGCCGCGCATCATGCCCGTGCCGGACGCGGATACGATGACGGACGGAAAGGCGTAAGATTCTCTTTCGTGCGCTGAATCCTGTCGGCCTCCGAAGTCCACAATCTGGGAGAAGTGCGGTCGGCAGGTCGCGGAACGCGGCATTCTTCCCGGAGATGGTCGGCTCCGGCCCGTGGCTTTCCAGGACCGGGGGAAGCCGTTCTTTTCTGCGTCGGAAGGTCTCAGTGCGCCTTGTGCATGGCCGCGCGCACGGCGCGCACCCTGGCCTCGATGTCGGGTGCGCCCACAAGTTCGGAGACGAGAGCGCAGCATTTCGCTCCGCGTCCGGTCACCTCGGCGATATTGTGTTCCTTGATGCCTCCGATGGCCACGAAGGGAAGACGGCAGTTTTCGACGACCCATTCCAGATAGGAAAGACCCACGGGAGCGCAGACGTCTTCCTTGGTCTGCGTGGCAAAAATGGGACCGACGCCTATGTAGTCGGCGCCGACGGCCTCGGCGGCCTTTGCCTGTTCGGGGCTGTGCGTGGACAGACCTATGATCTTGTCGGGGCCGAGAAGACGCCGGACCTCGGGCACGGGGAGATCGTCCTGTCCCACATGCACGCCGTCCGCATCCACAAGCATGGCGATGTCCACATGGTCGTCGATGATGAAGCAGGCTCCGGCCTCTCTGGTGAGGCGACGGAGTATCCGGCACTCTTCGAGCATCACCCCGGCGTGGGCGTGCTTTTCGCGGTACTGCAGTATCTTCACGCCCGCATGAAGCAGGGCGCGCGCCTGTTCCTCCACGCTGCGCCCGAGGGCAAGTCGGGAATCAGTGAGGGCATAGAGATCGGTTTCTCCGGGAAGTATGCGTGCCATGGCAAATCCTTAAAGCAAATCTTTAATGGTTCCGGTGAGCAGCCATTCCAGAGCCGCATCGGCCTGCATGGCGGCGCACTGCATGACGCGGGGCGCGAGAGGCGGCCTGTCGGCAACGTCGGTCTTCATGTCGCCCACCACGATGAGGCTCCCCATGAGACGGCGTTTCATGGCGTATCTGCCGAATCCGCCCATGCCCGAGCCGCAGATGACGGTCTTTTTTGCCTTCGCCGCCACCGCCGCCGCCATCGCCGCCGAGGCGAAGAGCGCCTTGATGTCGGCCTTGTCCAGCGCCTCGATCCAGAGCTCTGCCTCGTCGAGCAGCGGGGGAATGTTGTCCCTGTCCAGCCACAGTCTGCGGGCGTCCACCTTCATGTCGGGATTCAGGCAGAGAAGCTGTTCTTTGAGAGCCTCCACCTTGACTCGTCCCAGGTGGGCGGGGAAATAATGCTGCCGGTTGAGATTGGAAGGCTCCACGATGTCGCCGTCGATGATGATGAGATGCCCCACGCCGGAGCGGGCAAGCATGACGGCCACGTTGGAGCCGAGGCCGCCCGCACCGGCGATGCCCACACGGGCGGCCTCAAGCCTTGTTCTCTGCTCTGCGGTGAAGCAGGAAAGAGCTCCTTCAAGCATGGCTAGAAGTCGCAGGCTTCCCAGTCCTTGGCCACGGCCTGATATCCGAGGGCGGCAAGGTCCCGGGTCATTTCCTGCACGGAACGGTGATCGGAAATGTCGAACTGACCGGAGTTTTCCGCTTCCACCACTCGGCCGCCCACGGCCGTGGACACGCCCGCGGATACGCGGGTGACGCCGATGGGCACGATGTGATTGCGCATGTCTGCGCTTTCGCGGCTGGACACGGTGATGCCGCAGCGCGGCAGGAAGCAGCGCAGCGCGGTGATGTACTGGACGAACTGTCTGTCATCCACGCCGTGCTTCACTTCAAAGCTGCCTTCATGCGGGCACATCCTGGGCACGGAAAGGCCGATGTCCGTGCCGGGGAAATGCTTCTGCAGCCACCAGGCGTGCAGGCCGGTGCAGAAGGCGTCGTGAATGAATTCGTCAAGTCCCATGAGCGCGCCTATGCCCACGCTGTGCATGCCGGCCCTGGCCGCCCGGGCGGGAGTGTTGAGCCGCCACAGAAAATCGTGCTTGGGGCCCGCCGGATGCAGCCATTCGTAAAGCTCGGGGTTGTAGGTTTCCTGGAACATGGTCATGCTGTCCACGCCGTTTTCTATGAGCATGCGGTATTCGTCCAGAGTCAGGGAGTAGACTTCCACGCCCACGGAGGCAAAGCGCGGCTTGATGCGTTTTGCCACATCCGCAATGTACCGGGGAGAAGCGATGTGGCGGGCGTCTCCGGTGAGCAGAAGAATGTGGCTTATGCCCGCGTCGGCCAGGGCGAAGGCTTCGGCCGCGGCTTCGTCCACCGTGAGATGGCGGCGCTTCTGATGATTGTCGGCGTTGAAGCCGCAGTAGCGGCAGTGATTCGTGCAGATGTCGGAGACGTAGAGCGGCGAGAAGATGTTGACCGCACGTCCGAAGAAGCGGAGCGTGATGTCCCGGGAACGACGGGCCATCTGTTCAAGGAAGGGGGCCGCAGCCGGGGAGAGCAGCGCCATGAAGTCTTCGGGACGCAGCACGTCCTTTTCCAGAGCGGCCAGAACGTCGCGTTCCGTGGCTTCGGCGGCCAGCGCGGCGCGGCGTTCTCTGGGCCACTCGGCCAGACATTCGTCGAAATGCGCCTCTCCCGGCGCGAAGGTATCAGCCAGAACAGGAGTATCCATAAGAGTGTGCCTTTGTGATGCGTTGCGGGAGCTTCTGCCGTAAGGGCAGGAGCTTCTTTCATGATCCGCGCTCAGGCGGAACGCGGCAAAAGAGTGCGGGCATCGTCGTCCCGGCAGGGAAAGGAGCGTTTTTTATGTGCTCCCGGGCCGTTGAAGGCCCATTCCGTAAGCGCGAAGAGAGCAGCGTCCTTTTCGGAGGCAGCTTTCTCCGGAGCTTCGGAAAGACGGGAGTGCCTCCGGGACGACGATGAGAAGGCGTCGTTGAGAGAATCTCAGCGCAGAAAGCCCGTGAGGGGCGAGGACGCCACGGCTCCGCCGCTGTGCACGGCGCCCGCACCGGCAAGATACGCGGCGCGGCCGGCTTCCACGGCACGGCGGAAGGCCATGGCCATGGCGACGGGATCGTCGGAAGAGGCTATGCCGGTATTCACGAGACAGGCGGATGCGCCCATTTCCATGGCTTCGCAGGCCTGGGAGGGACGACCTATGCCTGCATCAACCACGACGGGCAGTTCGATTTCCTCGATGAGAATGCCGATCATTTCCTTCGTGCGCAGGCCGCGGTTGGTACCGATGGGCGCGCCGAGAGGCATGACGGCCGCCGCTCCGGCATCGACGCAGGCTCGGGCCACATAGAGGTCGGGATTGATGTAGGGCAGGACGGTGAATCCTTCCTTGGCAAGGATCTCCGTGGCCTTGGCGGTTTCATAGCCGTCGGGCAGCAGGTGACGGGTGTCGGATATGACCTCGATCTTTATCCAGTCGCCGCAGCCTGCGGCGCGTGCCAGACGGGCCAGACGCACGGCCTCCTCGGCGTTGCGGGCTCCGGAGGTGTTGGGAAGAAGCCGCATGGAGGAGGGAATGTGTCCCATGACTCCGGCGCCGCTCTTGTCCACGCGGCGCATGGCCACGGTGATGACCTCGGCGGCGCTGGCTTCGCACACGGCCGGGATGAGGGCATCGTCGCGGTATTTTCCGGTACCGATGAAGAGGCGGCTGTCGAGCTCAACGCCGCCGATGACAAGTTTGTCGGACTGCTGCATGTTAACCTCCTCCTACGAAGTGCAGGAGCTCCAGGCTGTCGCCCGGGTTGAGACGTACGGCAGCGAAGTTGTCCCTGGCCACGATGTCGCGATTGAGTTCGGCGACGACGACGCCGGGGTCGAGACCGCGTCCGAGGATGAGGTCGAGCAGGGTGAGGCCTTCGGTGATTTCTTCTGTTTCGCCGTTGACGGTGATGCGCATGGAAACCTCGCTGGGATAAAAAAAACGTCCACCAAAGGGGTGGACGTGAGGCTTCCTGCATGGAAACCGAGCTTCCCTTCGGCAGTGCTGACTGCATCAGGTTCCAAGGGTCAGAGGCATTATCCTCTTTCTCAGCCGTAAGGCTCCCCTAGCTGGTGAACGAATTATTTTTAATCCCGGTGCCGTTTTTTGGCAAGAAAAAAATCCAGGGGAGGCCTGAGACAGGACTGATGGACGCTTTGGGACCGGAAGCACCAGTACAGGGGGACCATCCACAGATACAGGGCGAATATGATGATGGAAGGTCCCTGCTGCAGCGTGAGGCTGCACATGGAAAAGGCGATGCTCCAGGGCAGGACGGCGGAGAGCAGGACCACGCTGTTTTCCAGATACATGGCCATTTCCCTGCGGTTGTGCTGCGCATGGGCGCAGAGCTGACGGGTGAGGATGATGGAGAGCGTCTGATTGCAGGAAAGTCCGGTGGTGAGCAGTCCTACGAGGGCCGTGGCGCGGAAGGCTCCGATGCGTTTCGCCAGTCGTTCCACCATGAGCTCGAAGCTGTCCAGCAGCTTCGACTTCTCGAACAGGGCGGAGTAGGATGAGGATATGGCCACGATGGCCGCCACGTTGGCCATGGAGATGATGCCGCCGCCCTTGAGCATGGAGAGTTCGTCAAGAGGCGGACGGTAGCCGAGCAGCATGGTGGAGAAGAGAACGGAAAGAGGGCAGTGCTGAAAGGCGACGGCAGCACCGCAGGCCAGAACGATGCTGGCGGTCATGGCGATCTTCACGTCTATGCGCAGAAGTCCGAAGACGAGGATGACGACTGCCGGAAGCAGCACCCAGATGTTGAAGGTGAAGTTTGCGCGCAGGGCGTCGGTGGCGCCTTCGGGCATGACGTGCTCCGGACCGAGAAGGGAGAGCAGCACGTAGCCTGCGCAGGTGAGCAGAAAGGGCGCGGCTCCGCTTCGGAGCATTCTCTTGAAGTTGCCGTAAATGTCGGTATGGGTGAGCGCGCACACGAGCGCCGCGCTGGAGGACATGGGGGAGCAGCGGTCGCCCACATAGACGCCGCTCAATATGGCCCCGCCCACGAGCACCTCGTTGAATCCTGCGGTGTGGGCCATGAGCATGCATACCACGCCGAGCGTGCTCACGGTGCCGAAGGCGGTGCCTATGAGGGAACTCAGGGCCGCGCAGAGAAGGAAGCTCCAGAGCACGAAGAACGTGGGATTGATGAGACGGAGCGCCTGGTCGATGAGCATGGGAATGGTGCCGCTTATGCGCCATACGCCCGTAAGCATGCCGATGAGCGTGAATATGGTGAGGATGTTGGCAATGCGCCTTACGCCGCGCAGGAGAAGCCGCAAGATTTCGGGGAAGGCAAGACCGGTGCTGCGGGCATGAGCGCTGAAGCAGACGACGCCGAAGCCGAGCGCCCAGAGCAGGGAGAATCCGGCGGCAATGCAGAAGACAAGCCCGGCAAGGAAAAGGCCGAGCGTGACGAGCTGACCGCGTGAGACGCGGCTGACGGAAGAGGGCGAAGACATGAGGAAATCCGGAAATCAGCGGGAAAATCAGGCGAAGTCGTCCGGCAGGGCCACTATGGCAAGACCGTTTTCATCGGCAAGGCGCAGCGCTTCCTCGCGGTCGAAGAACAGCGTCTTGTCCGCCTGGACGGCCAGCGCGGCATAACGGTGTTCCACCAGATTGCGTATGGTGGCGAGTCCCACGGAAGGCAGATCGACGCGCTCGTCCTGTCCGGGCTTCACCATCTTGACGGCGATGCAGCCTGCGCCGCCGAGCTCGGCTCCGCGGCGTATGGTGGCGTCCGTGCCTTCAAGACATTCCACGGCCATGACCATGCCCTCCCGCACGATGAGGCACTGTCCGATGTCGAAGGCGCCCATGCTGCGGGCGATGGGCCATGCGTAGCGGATGTCCTTCCATTCGTCTTCGGTGGGCGCGCGGCGCGTGAGCGTGCCGCCGGGAACGCGCAGGCCCGGCGCGAGATCGGCGGAGGCGACGATGCGGATGCCGTCCTTTTCTATGTCGGCCATGATGGCGCGCAAAAGAGCGTCGTCGCCTTTTTTCTTCAGGCTGAAGAGAAGCTTGGCGGCTCGCCAGTCGGGACGGAATTCCAGTGCCTTGGGCTTGCTGATGGAGCCCGCCATGCAGACGCGGGTCACGCCGTGCTCCTTGAAGAAGTCGACCATGCGGCCGAGCTGTCCTAAGTGGAGCAGTTCGAACACGTCGGCGCATTCGGCGGTGGCGGGGTCGGTATGCCCCTGAAAGCCGCAGATGATGACGCCGAGACCTGCGGCGCGGGCCTGCCGGGCCACAAGGCGGGGGAACTGTCCGCCGCCTGCGATGATGCCGATATTCTCTGCCATGGGAACTCCGGGTTTAAAAAATCGGAAGCAGTATAAGCCTATCCTTGTTGCTCTGCAACCGTGAGTTTTTACCTTCCGGAAGGCCCGAAGACGAGGAAGAGGCCGCCTGGAGAGGCGATTTCCCATATCCGCGCTTGCTCTTCGGGCATTATCCTTGTATAAATGGGGCCTTCCAACGTGTGTCCGGGACCGGTCTCCGCATCTTTGGGGAGTGTGTCTGCGGATTTGTTGCGGCCGACAGCAGAAAGCCGCACATGACGGGCCGCACTGTCGGCCATGAAAGGTTTTGCCATGAATATCGCTCACAAGATTATCAGTGCCCACCTGGTGGAAGGGGAAATGATCCCCGGCAGGGAGATCGGGCTTCGTGTGGATCAGACACTGACGCAGGACGCTACGGGTACCATGGCCTGGCTTCAGTTCGAAGCTCTCGGGCTCCCCTCCGTCCGCACCGAGCTTTCGGTAAGCTACGTCGATCACAACACCCTGCAGATGGGATTCCGCAATCCCGACGACCATCGCTTCCTGCGCACGGCGGCCCAGCACTTCGGCGCGGTGTATTCCGCTCCCGGCACCGGCATCTGCCATCAGCTCCATCTGGAGAACTTCGCGAGACCCGGCCGTGTGCTGCTCGGCTCCGACAGCCATACTCCCAACGCGGGCGGCATGGGATGTCTCGCCATGGGAGCGGGCGGTCTTTCCGTGGCTCTCGCCATGGCCGGAGAACCCTACAGCATCCCCATGCCCAAGGTCGTCAAGGTGTGGCTCACCGGCCGCCTGACCGGATGGGCGCAGGCCAAGGACGTCATTTTGCACGTGCTCTCCCGCCTGAGCGTCAAGGGCGGCGTGGGACGCATCTTTGAATACTGCGGCCCCGGCGTGAGCACGCTTTCCGTGCCGGAGCGCGCCACCATCACCAACATGGGCGCCGAGCTCGGCGCCACGGGCTCCCTCTTCCCCTCCGATGAGCGTACCCGCGAATTTTTGAAGCAGATGGGCCGTGAGCAGGACTGGGAACCGCTCTTTGCCGACGAGGGGTCTCAGTACGACGAAGAGATGGAAGTGGATCTTTCCTCCATCGTGCCTCTGGTGGCCCGTCCCCACATGCCCGACAATGTGGTCCCCGTGGCGGAACTTGCCGGTCTGCATGTGGATCAGGTGGCCATGGGCTCCTGCACCAACTCGTCCTATGCCGATCTGCATCTTGTGGCCGAAACGCTGCGCGGTCGTCGCGTCTGCCCGGAAACCGACACCTGCATGGCGCCCGGCTCCCGTCAGGTCCTGACCATGCTCACGGAAGAAGGCTCTCTGGCTTCGCTGCTGGAAAGCGGTGTGAGACTTCTGGAATGTGCCTGCGGACCGTGCATCGGCATGGGCAGCTCTCCCGTGTCCGGCGGCGTTTCCGTGCGCACCTTCAACCGCAACTTTGAAGGTCGCAGCGGCACGAGAGACGCCCAGGTCTATCTGGTCAGCCCCGTCACGGCGGCGCAGTGCGCCCTGCACGGCTGCTTCACCGACCCCGCGACCTGGGGCGAGGCTCCCGCGCATCCCGACTTCCCGGCGCATGTGCCCGGCGGTCGTCATCATTTTCTGTTCCCCGCCGCCACGGAGGAGGAGCGTGCCCGGGTGGAAATCCTGCGCGGTCCCAACATCGTGGCTCTGGAAACCTTTGAGGCCCTGCCCGACAAGCTGTCCGGCGAGGTCACGCTCAAGGTCGGGGACGGCATCACCACCGACCACATCATGCCCGCCGGAGCGGAGATCACCGCGCTGCGTTCCAACGTTCCCGCCATTGCCCGCTATGTGTTCAGCCGTACCGACGAGAACTTCGTGAAGCGGCAGGACAGGGTCAAGGCCGAAGGCGTGGCCGGCATCATCGTTGCCGGAGAGAACTACGGTCAGGGCTCGAGCCGCGAGCATGCGGCTCTTGCGCCGCGTCATCTCGGCGTGCGCGCCGTCGTGGCCAAGTCCTTTGCCCGCATCCACAGGGCCAATCTCATCAACTTCGGCATTCTTCCTCTCATATTCGTGGACGGCGCGGATTATGACCGCATGACGCTCGGCGCGTCCGTGAGTCTGGATACGTCTTCCATGACGGCCGGCGGAGAAGCCGTGCTGCATGTGGAAGGCCTCGGCGAGATCCGCGTGCGCAACGACCTTTCCGAAAAGGAATGGAACGTGCTCCGGGCAGGCGGTCTGCTCAACGCCGTGCGTGCCCGCAGATCCTGAGGGAAAAAGAAACATCGGGCCGTCCGCGGCTTCGGGAACATCAATAACAACAGCAAGGAGTCGTCATGCTGGACGGCATCAGAGCCAATGCCCAATCCTGGGGCGTGAAACTGGCTTTCGGCATCATCATAGTGGTCTTCGTCTTCTGGGGCATCGGTTCCTATACCGGTCCCAAGGGACTCGTGGCCTCCGTCAACGGCAGGAACATCACCGAAGTGGAATTTCAGCGCGCCTACGCCATGATGGAAGACAATGTGCGCCGCTCCATTCCCAATGCCACTTCGGAAATGCTGGAGAGCTTCAAGCTCGATCAGCGCGTGCTTCAGTCGCTCATGCAGGAAAAGCTCATTGAAGACGAGGCGGAACGTGCGGGGCTGACCGTGAGTCCCTATGAACTGCGCGCGCTTCTTGAGGCGCTTCCCTACTTCCAGAAGGACGGCAAGTTCGATGCCGAAGTCTACAAGGAAGTGCTGAGCAGAAATCACTTGACGCCGAAGCAGTTCGAGACCGATCAGGCCAAGTCCATGCTTCCCGGCAAGCTCCAGCGTCTCGTGACCGCCGGCGCCTACGTCGATCCTTCCACCGTCAAGGCCATCTTCGACTACGCCGCGGAACGCCGTCGCGTGGACTACATTCTGTTCCCCGCGTCCGCCCACATGGACAAGGCCGCGCCTTCCGAAGAGGAAGTCGCCAAGACCTACGAGGCCCAGAGCGCCAGCTTCACGGTCCCGCCCAGCGTCAATGTGGAGTTCGTCCGCCTCGACCCCGCGGTCATAGGCGATCCTTCCGCCATCAAGGATGACGAGCTGCGCGCCGCCTATGACGCCCGGTTGTCTCAGTACACCGAGGCTGAAAAGATTCACGCCCGTCATATTCTCATTCGTGTCGATGCCGGCGCTCCCGAGTCCGAGGTGAAGAAGGCCGAGGATGAGATCAAGGCCCTTGAAGCCCGCATCCGCGGCGGAGAGGACTTTGCGGAAGTGGCGAAGAGCGGTCAGGACGGCACTGCAAGTCAGGGCGGAGACCTCGGCTGGTTCACCGCCGGTCAGATGGTTCCCGAGTTCTCCAAGGCGGCCTTCGCCCTCAAGGACGGAGAGGTTTCCGCGCCCGTGCGTACCCAGTTCGGCTTCCATCTTATTAAGAAGGAAGGCCATCAGGACGCCGTGACGCACAGCTTCGACGAAGTGAAGGATGCTCTTCGCACCGAGCTCGCCACGGAAGCCGCAAGCCACGGTCTGGAAGAGAAGGCCGACGCCGTTCTGGCTCAGGCCCTTGCCGGAAAGAGCATGGCGGACGCGGCAAAGGCTGCTTCCGTTGCGGCCGTGAAGGCTGAGAGCACCGGCCTCATCTCCGCCGAGGAGCTGGCCGAAAAGCTCGATATCCGTGACTCCGACGTGCAGACCATTCTTGCCGCCGCATCCGGAACCGTGCTCGACTCGGCGCTGCCTTCCGGCAATTCGCTGCTGGTGGTGAAGGTGGTGGAAAGCAGACCCCAGAGCGTGAAGCCTCTGGAAGAGGTGCGTCCGATCATCGTGGAGTTCCTCACCAAGCAGAAGGCCGCGGAAATGGCCATGGACGACGCGCGCAAGGCCCGGGCCGCGTTCCAGAACGGCAAGCCTGCGGAAGGGACGGCCGTCAAGACCTCCGAACCCTTCGGCCGTGACGGCAACATTGCCGACCTCATTGCTGATCCCGCGCTTGCTCAGGCCGCCTTCGCCGTGCCCGAAGTCAGCGATGCATGGCTCAACGAGCCCTACCGCGTGCAGGACGGAGCGGTGCTTGCCCGGGTGTCCGCCATCGAGGCTCCTTCTGAGGAAGAGTGGAAGAGCGCCGAGGCCGACATGCAGAATCGTCTCGTCATGGACAGAGCCAACATGATCTATCAGATCTATCTGACGCAGCTCAGTTCTCAGGCCAAGGTGAAGATGTACAACTCACCGCTGCTTTCCAGGACTTCCAAGTAAAAGACGGGGCCGGAACGGAAAAAGACGTTCCGGCCCTTTTGCTTTTTTGCCCGGGAAGGCGTATGCTGAATCATGGTGTTCATGCACGGTACGAAAGGTCTGCGGGTGCAGAGTGAGCCGGCTGATAATCATCCGTCGACACCGGAAAGAGAGCCCGTCTTTGAGCGCTCTCTCTTGACATTATTTCTGTTTTGGAAGTAACGTAACTCTGCTTATGCCTCTGCAGCGTGAGCGTTGGTTTCGTGTAAAGACCAGGAGGAGGTCACCCTATGAAAAAGCTGCTGACGTTAGGCTCCGCCGCTCTGATAGTCGCCGCTTTGGCTCTGCCGGCCGGCGCCGCGCAGTTCGCAAATATCCCTGCCGGACCCATCAAGATGGATTTGACCGATAGGCCCGTCTATTTCGATCATAATATCCATACGACTCAGGACTGCACGGCCTGTCACACCAGCATGCCCGCTCACTTCCCCCCGCTGGTCGTCGATACGGAAAATCAGTGCGCCGTCTGCCATCATAAGGTGGCCGGCACCACGCCCAAGTTCAAGTGTGGAACTGCCGGTTGTCACAATCCTGAAGACAAGCAGGCTGAACGCAGCTACTTCAAGATCATCCATGACCGTGAAATCTACGGCAAGGGTCATGTCGCCGACTCCTGCCTCGGCTGCCATACCGTGGTGGCGAAGACCCGTCCTGAAATGAAACAGGCCCTTACGGGCTGCTCCGGTTCTGCCTGCCATCCCAAACAGAACTAGCTGAAACTCAGGTTTTGCCCCCGGAAGGGGGCTTTTTTTGGCCTTGCGGAAGCCGTGCCTTTGGTTGTATATCTTTGACCCACATTTTTCTGCTACCGCCGAGAGGGGATCATGGAAGAAAAAAAGCTTTCTCCTGAACAGCCTGAAGAGGTCATCGAGCTTTTGGACATTGTAGCGCAGTCCGCATCGGATGCGGATGACGGTCAGGTGGAAGAGCTTGTTCTTCCGGACGAGGCATGCAAGGCGCAGCAGCCCGAAAAAACGGATGCCGAAAAGAACGAAGACCGTCCTGACGGCGGAGAGGACGTGGTCCTCCTGGATGAGGATACCGTGCTTGCGCAGAGCGGTCAGGAGGCGTCAGGGCCGAATACGGACGCGCCGCTTGAAACGAAGATGCCTGAAGAGCCTTCGGTGAGGGAAGCCGACACGGCCGATGACGGCGGCGCGGGAGAGGAGACTGTCGCAGAGGCGGGGAGCTCCGCTGAGAAGGACGAGCTGCTCGCACTCAGGGAAAAGTACGAGAGCGAGGTGAAGACTCTGGAGGAAAGGGTCGCTTCGCTGGAAAAAAACTGCCGTGAGCTTGAAGAGAGCGTGGAGAGTCTGAGTCAGCAGCTTGCCCAGGCCGGAACCATGTTTCTGGAAGATGCGTCCGTCCGCCTCAATATGGAGGAACTCGTGAGCCGCATGCTTGACGCCAGACTGCCGTCTTCGTCGGAGCAGGACGGGGAAGAGGGCGGTCTTGAGGCCCGGGTGGGCAGTCTTGAGAGAAGTGTCCGGGACTGGGAGAAGAAGAGTGAACAGACGGCGGCTTCGGCGGCGGCCAGGGTCATTCGGGATGAGATAGCCGCCATGAGGGCAGAAGCGGAAACGCACTGCTGACGGAAAAATTTTCGACCGTGAACGCGGTCGTGGGCCTCTCTGACGGGGCCCGGTAGAATCGTATGTTGCGCGCGGGGAGACCTGCGCCGAAAATCCATCTGGAGTTTTTCGTTTCATGAGTTCATTTGTTACAGGTCAGATCATTGAGGCCCGCTGCTCGCGTTGCAAGGATGTTACCGGTCACGTCGTCATGGCGTGTCTCGACGGCATGCCGGTGAAGGTCGAATGCCGCGCCTGCGGCAGCGTGCATAAGTATGTTGCACCCGAGGCGCAGGCCCGTCCGAAGGTGGAAAAGACCGTGCGGGTGAAGGCCGGTCACAACCGCGCGGAAGCCGTGGATGCCACGGTGAAGGCGGAAAAGCGTGCCGCAGCGCCCAGACTCACCAAGGATCAGAAGCAGCAGGCCCATCGCGCCGAAGAAAACGAACAGCGCTGGAACAGTCTCGTGGCCGGAAGGGCGGCCACTCCCGTGGCCTACAGCATGACCGGCACCTTTGCCGTGAACACGCTGGTGGATCATCCTGTTTTCGGCACCGGAGCCGTCGTCGAACTGCTTCCGCCCGACAAGATGGACGTGATGTTCAAGGACGGCGTGAAGCGTCTTCGCTGCGTCTGCTAAATTTGTAGTCGGAAAATTCATTTTTTTGCTTGCATCCGGGAGCCAATCAGGCAACACTCTGAATACAGGACTTTTCATGGAGGAGCCATGTTCGTCTTTGCAAATCTTGTCTCCACTGTTGCCGGGCTTCTGAGTCTGGTCATCAATCTTTATATTTTCGTCGTTATCGTGGCGGCCTTTCTCTCATGGGTGAGGCCCGATCCGTATAATGCGATAGTCCGCACGCTGAGGGCGCTCACGGAACCGGTTTTTTATCGTATCCGCAAGGCGTTCCCCTTCGTGATGGTCAACGGGATAGACCTGTCCCCCATCGTGGCTCTGGTCGCCCTGCAACTGCTCAACGGCGTGGTCGTGCAGTCCCTGCTTCAGCTCGGACTGCGTCTGGCCGGCGTATGAATTTAGAGGAAGCCGGTCTGTCGGCTTTTTCCTGCCACCCCAACACAATGGAGTCTGTGCCATGGAAGAACGTGATCTCAAGATTGTGGAACAGTACGGTGATACTGATCCTGAACTGAAGGCTCTCTGGGAAGAACATATGTTGTATGAAAAGCAGCTCGCCAAGTTCGACGGCAAGAGCTACCTTACCCCCAGCGAAGAGCAGGAAATGAAGACTCTCAAGAAGCAGAAGCTGGACGGCAAGACCCGCCTGGATGCTGCTCTCGACAAATATAGGAAGTAAGGTGCCCGTCCCTGCCGTTTCGGCAGGAGGGATGTTGTTCTGTTCCGGGGAGGAGGCTTCGGCCTCTTTCCCGGTCGGAGGCCGTTCATCGCCTTGCGCGGGCGGCCGTTTTTTGTGTCTCAGGCCGGAGTCATGGTTTGCCGTTCCATGTCGCGGGCCTGTTTTGGAGCTTTTCCTCACAGTACAGGTACGAAAGAGAAAATGGCAAACGTACGATCCACCTATACGGACAGTGTCAATTTTTACGGGCAGGAAGACCCCCGCGAACTGGTCTCCCGCTTCGGTTCTCCTCTGTATGTCTACAATGAGAACGTTCTGCGCGAGCGCTGCCGCGATCTTCTCGGCCTCTCGTCGCTTCCCGGCTTCTGCGTGAACTATTCCGCCAAGGCGAACACCAATCCTGCGCTTCTTCGCATCATCCGTTCCGAAGGCTGCGTGGTGGACGCCATGAGCCCCGGCGAACTTCACATCAACGCCCTTGCCGGCTTCACGCCTGAAGAAATCACCTACGTCTGCAACAACGTCAGCGCCGAAGAACTCAAAAATGCCGCCGATCACGGCTGCGTGGTGAGCGTGGACTCCCTCGCTCAGCTCGAGCTCTTCGGACAGGTCTGCCCCGGCGGCCGTGTGATGATCCGCTTCAATCCCGGCATCGGCGCGGGCCACAGCGAAAAGGTGGTTACCGGCGGCAAGAAGACCAAGTTCGGCGTCGATCCCGACATGGTGCCTCAGGTGCAGGAGATCGTGGCCCGGCATGATCTGCGCCTTGTGGGTGTGAATCAGCACATAGGCTCGCTGTTCATGGAAGCCGGTCCCTATCTCGACGCCATGAAGATCCTGCTTGCCATGGCGGAACGTCTGATGAAGCTCGGCTATCCTCTCGAGATCATCGACTTCGGCGGCGGATTCGGCATGCCCTATCACAAGTACGAAGGACAGAGCCGCATGGACATGAAGGCTCTTGGCGAAGCCATTCACGGCTGCCTTTCGGACTGGGCCGCATCCACGGGGTACAAGGGCCGCTTCTTCATCGAGCCCGGCCGTTATGTCGTGGCCGAATGCGGCGTGGTGCTCGGCACCGTGCACGCCACCAAGAACAATGGTCCCCATCTTTTTGCCGGTACCGACATCGGCTTCACCGTGCTTGCCCGTCCCATGCTCTACGGCTCCTTCCATGACGTGGAGATCTACCGTGAAAACGGCGAACCCGACGCGCAGAACGTGGAGCAGACCATCGTGGGCAATATCTGCGAATCCGGCGATATCCTTGCCAAGGATCGCCAGCTTCCGCTCATAAAGCAGGGCGATGTCATCGCCATGCTCGATGCGGGCGCCTACGGCTGGGTCATGGCTTCCACCTACAATCAGCGCATGCGTCCCGCAGAAGTGCTCATCGGTGCGGACGGCAAGGCCCGTCTCATCCGCCGCAGGGAAACGCTGGAGGATCTGACCTCGACGCTGGTTCTGGATTAGTGCATTGCCCGTGTCCGGGGCTTTGCCGGACACGGAGAGAAGCCGGGAACGACTCTCCGCAAAGGAGAGAACGTTCCCGGCATTTTTTTGTCCTGCCCCCATGAGAACAAAAGCCGGTGACGATGG
>ENA-OVGB01000954-OVGB01000954.1-human-gut-metagenome-genome-assembly--contig:-NODE-954-length-29291-cov-4.038377_pt1 | contig 29291 bp, 27 predicted proteins | sample MGYA00237767_ERZ505413 | MGnify/ENA primary metagenome ERZ505413 (study PRJEB26158, sample SAMN06016410) | human gut metagenome | biome: human gut; feature: ankylosing spondylitis patient; material...
GTTACAGCTGCCTCCTATAAAAATGACTTTAGGTATAACATTGGTTAATCATTTTCGATTATCACCGATAATGATCAGGATAAAACGATCAACGATGAGAGTCGCGATGCCTTTTTCGTTACGAAAAACATAGCAGTTGGCCAAACCTTAAATGAATCGTTGACTCTGAAACGTCCTTTTGCCAAAATACGTGTTGTTACAACCGATTGGGATGAAAGCAACGGAGCCGTTGCGAAACCGGATAACTTTAAGATTACCTATCATGATTGCAAGCGTTTTTCAGGCCTGAATGCTGTGAGTGGAGAGGCCATTGGAGAAGCAGATGCGGATGCTTCGACCGTTTATGTGGCTGAAATTGCAACGGATGCGAGTGGAGAAAAATTTTATGAAGGAGGATATGATGCTACGTCAACCAATCGAACTTTGATTGTCGATTATTTGTTGGCGACATCGGATCAACAAGCTATTCATTTCAAACTTGATATGCTGGCCGGCACAACGCCTATTATCAGTCGGGATTTTACGACTAACATACCAATCCAACGAAATTATCTGACTACACTCATCGGAAATCTGTTATCGGTAGGAGGGTCGATAACGATCGATATTGACGAAAATTTTGACGGTACTGAAAATACGGTGGAGGTAAAAGATCCCAAATACATCACCTATACAGCCACGCAGGAGATGGATTACAACGATCGTTTCTGGGGAACTGATCTTACATTTATACCTGAGCAATGCACCTATAATGCCGAAACGGGCGAAGGTAAATGGGCCTATACGGGAACTGTGACCGAAGTCGAATCTAGTGCATTCAATGGAGAAACAACGCTTCGAAGCATCATCCTTCCTGAAGGTGTTACTTATATTGGTAGTAATGCCTTCAATAATAGTAGTCTCGAGTCCATTACCCTTCCTGAGAGTCTTGAGGAGATCGATCAATATGCTTTTTCTAAAACGAATCTGACGGAAATTGTCATTCCTGCTAATGTTGAGTTGTTGGGAAGTTCAGCTTTTCAAGGAGCCTCCAGTCCAGTTTCTCCTCTGAAAAAGGTTGTTTTCGAAGGGAACAAGATTCAAATTATTGATTTAAATACTTTCCAAGATTGTCAGAATCTTCAGGAGATCCAGTTGCCTGAGAGTTTAACAACTATCAAATTCGGCGCCTTCTTGAGATGTTATGCATTGGAAGAAATCACCATCCCAGATGCGGTTACGGTAATTGAGAAACATGTGTTCAGTCAGTGCAAGTCGTTAAGGAAAGTGAACCTTGGAACACAGCTTGAGTCTATCGGAACGAATGCGTTTAATCAATGCTTTGCCTTAGAAACTGTTATATGTCGCGACGAGACTCCGGCTACATTGAGCAGTGGTGTCTTCCCCGTTTCAGATGGGTGGGGGTCTTATACAGCAAATTACAAAATCTATGTTCCCGACGATAAAGTCGAAACTTATCGGGCCGCATGGCCTGCTTATTGGGATACATCATCCTTTGTGCCAACAAAAGTTATCTACCCTATGAGTTCTATGCCTACGGAATAAAAGGTAATGCTCATATTTATTCCCGGACTATATATTTTATGGTCCGGGATTTTTTATGTCAACGATATTTGTCTTTTCGAACCGTGTAAACATTATGAAATTCCATTGATGGTGATGTGTCTCGCAGATTTCTTAGTTCTTCTCTGCTTGTCGTATCAGTGCGAACTGTACATATCCCTAAAATAAGCCACTCCAAATTTATTTTTACTATATTCATTGGAGTAGTAGAGGGGAAAATGCTGAACAGTGATCATTAAAAACGAAGTCCGGAATAAGGAGGACTATTTGTCATAGCGCAGCTTTTCTGAACTTCGTTTATTGTGTGGGTTGTACCTTACCTATGTAAAGAGCGATCTCGCTAAAACATACAAATGATGTTTTGGCGAGATCGCTCATCTGATTTCAAGGCCACCATGCGATAGCCCTTAAATTATTGGTCGGACTACTGTGCCAGGAAGGCCAGCAGAACACCGGCTGCTACGGCACTACCGATCACACCGGCCACATTCGGACCCATAGCGTGCATCAGCAGGTAGTTCGATTTGTCATATTTCAGACCCATTTCCTGCGATACGCGGGCTGCGGCAGGCACAGCAGATACGCCGGCATTACCGATCAGCGGGTTGATCTTCGCATCTTTAGGCAGGAACAGGTTGAAGAACTTCACAAAGAGTACACCGCAAGCCGAAGCTACGAAGAATGCAAATGCACCCATAATGAAGATGTAGATTGATTTCGGTGTCAGGAATGTGGTTGCCTGAGTCGAAGCACCTACGGTAAAGCCCAACAGAATCGTCACGATATCGGTCATGGAACCGCTGGCAGTGTTGGCCAAACGTTTGGTGACACCACACTCTTTGAGCAGGTTACCGAAGAAGAGGGTTCCCAGCAGTGGAATAGCTGACGGAACGACGAAAGTCGTCAGCAGCAAACCAATGATTGGGAAGAGGATCTTTTCAGTAGTTGATACCTGACGGGGTGGTTTCATGTGGATCAGACGCTCTTTCTTAGTGGTCAGCAGGCGCATAACGGGAGGCTGAATCACTGGCACGAGAGCCATATAAGAGTATGCTGAGATTGAAATTGCACCCAACAGATCCGGAGCCAATTTACTGGTCAGGAAGATTGCAGTCGGACCATCTGCACCACCGATGATACCGATAGCACCGGCTTCAGCAGCATTGAAGCCTAAAGCCAATGCTCCCATATAGGTGATGAAGATACCGATCTGGGCAGCTGCACCGACCAACATCAGTTTTGGATTGGAGATCAGGGCCGAGAAATCGGTCATCGCTCCGATACCCAAAAAGATCAGCGGTGGATAGACTCCTTTGATCACACCGAAATAGAGATAATTCAGTACGGATCCGTCTTCATAAATACCGATTTCCATACCGGGAGTAAACGGAATGTTACCGACCAGAATACCGAATCCGATCGGCACGAGCAGCATCGGCTCGAAGTTGCGGCTGATGGCCAGGTACAAGAAGGCCAAGCCGACCAGAATCATAACCAGGTGACCAACCGTAATGTTGGCAAACCCTGTGTTTGCAATGATCTGGTTCAGATTCTCCCCTAAAAACGAGAAGAAACCTGTGCTTGCTGTGGTTACTTCTGCCAACATAGCCTATCCGATCGTTAAAAGTGTGTCACCTTCCAGAACTGAATCTCCTTTGTTTACTTTCAGCTCTACAATGATGCCGTCGCGATCGGCGTCGATATTGTTCTCCATCTTCATCGCTTCGAGTACCAGCAGATGTTGACCTGCGGTTACACGATCACCTTGACGTACTTTGATATCGACGATTACGCCTGGCAGCGGACTCTTGACAGCCGCACCTGCACTCTTCTTGGCAGCGGCTTTGGCAGTCGAGATCACTTCGGCAGTCGTTGCGGCAGAGGTCGAAGCCGGTGTCGGTTTGGTCACTTTGATCACCTTAGAAGTCTTGCCTTCGATCTCCACTTCATATTGAGTACCGTTCACGGTAACGTCGGCGATGTTATCCTCCACACTGTTGATGGAAACCTCGTATTCGGTTCCGTGGATGTTGAATTTATATTCCTTCATGTTGTCTTATTTTTCTGTTTTGAACTGATTTCTCGCTTACGGCTATTTGTGAAGCGGCTGAGTCAGACCGTAGATTTTGGAGCTCCACGGTGAGTAAGCCTTGGCGACACGGTTGATGGTCAATACATGTGATTCGATGTCGTGCATCTCATCCTGGTACATCTTCAGTGCCATACCGATTGCTGCGATTTCGGCACCTACAATGGCTCCGTCATCCTTTTTCTTCTCAGTCGGAGCGACAGAGACACCAGCTGCCTTTTGTTTGTTGCGTTTGGCTATTCGGATCATGATCTTACCCAAAGCCCAGAAAGCAAAGTAAAGAAGGATCAGTGCCGAGAATACCACCGCAACAGCGGTAATGGTCATCGTGAAACCGTGTGGGTCAGCCTGACGCATTTTTTCGTGTTTAGGCATTGGCGGATTGATGTCGTTGGTAGCATTGGGCGTAGTGCTGGTCAATGCTGTGAAAACAACATTTTGACTGCCATCTGCGGCAAAAGTGCGTCCGATTGAGATATCGGCTTTTTGGTCGGCCAGATTGTAGGTAACTTTGTCGATTGTATCGCGGCCATTGGCGTCGAGGAATGATAAAGTCACCAACTGGTTGGGCAATTGAGTATCCACCGAGTCAGGCGTGTAACCCGGCAGGGTTGCCGGATCTGAAGTCTCACCCGTCAGCGTGAAATTCGTATGGAAGGTGCCTTTGGTTTCGGAACCTTCACAGAAAAATACGACGTATCCTCCCGGAGCGAGGGTCGTACGGGTATCCCCCTTGGGAATACGGTACGAGAAGTTCTTGCCGTTGGTTTCGAGAACGAGGTAGCAACTGGCCAGATCAATTTTTGAGTGGCCTGCATTGCGCAACTCGATCCACGATACGCGGTGGCCGTAATCATCTTGATAGTTGTTACGGTTTTTAACCAACAACTCGTTGATAATTACATCCTTTGCTCCCTGAGCGAAGGTGGCCGGTGCCGCACCCAGCAACAGAAGCAGTCCTGACAATAATACTCTCTTCATTACAACGGAATATTAGAGTGCTTTTTGGCAGGGTTGGACAACTTTTTGGTTGAAAGCGACTGCAGGGCACGAATGACGCGGAAACGGGTGTTACGCGGTTCGATCACATCGTCAATGTAGCCATATTGTGCAGCCACATATGGGTTAGCGAATTTGTCGCGGTAATCGTTCTCTTTTTCGGCAATGAATTCAGCTTTTTTAGCTTCGTCTTCGATAGCTGCGATCTGTTTCGATTCGAGCACCTCAATGGCACCTTTGGGACCCATAACAGCAATCTCGCCGGTAGGCCATGCGTAGTTGATATCGCCACGCAGGTGTTTTGAACTCATCACGCAGTATGCACCGCCATAAGCTTTGCGCAAGATAACCGTAACTTTAGGTACGGTTGCTTCACCGTATGCGAACAGCAGTTTTGCGCCGTGGATAATGATACCACCATACTCCTGACCGGTACCGGGCAAGAAACCGGGAACATCCACGAGGGTCACGATCGGAATATTGAAAGCGTCGCAGAAACGTACGAAACGGGCAGCTTTACGTGATGCGTTGATGTCGAGCACACCGGCCATATACTTCGGCTGGTTGGCGATGATACCGACGCTTTGTCCGTTGAAACGACCGAATCCGGTTACGATATTAGCTGCAAACTGTTTCTGGCTTTCGAAGAAGTCACCGTTGTCGACAATGGCACGGATAACCTCCAATACATCGTAAGGTTTGTTCGGATTGTCAGGAATAATTTCGTTGAGAGAATCCTCCAGACGGTCGATAGCATCGTTGCAAGCTACCATCGGAGCCTCTTCGAGGTTGTTCGACGGCAGGAAACTCAACAGCTTGCGGAGCGTTTTGATACCGTCCTCTTCGTTATCTACAACGAAGTGGGCTACACCGCTCTTGGCTGCGTGTACGGCTGCACCTCCCAGTTGTTCCTGAGTAACCTCTTCACCGGTGACAGTTTTTACAACTTTCGGTCCGGTTACGAACATGTAGCTGGTGCCCTGATTCATCAAAATGAAGTCAGTCAATGCCGGTGAATATACGGCGCCACCTGCGCAAGGTCCGAAGATCGCTGAGATCTGAGGAATTACACCTGAAGCCAGGATATTGCGCTGGAAAATCTCAGTGTATCCTGAAAGGCTGTTGACTCCCTCCTGGATACGGGCTCCACCTGAGTCGTTGATACCGATCACAGGAGCACCGTTTTTCATAGCCATATCCATTACTTTGCAGATTTTGGCTGCGAAAGTTTCAGAAAGTGAACCACCGAAAATGGTGAAGTCCTGAGAGAAGACGTATACCAAACGTCCGTCGATAGTACCGTAACCGGTTACTACACCGTCGCCGAAATAGCTCTCTTTTTCGATACCGAAATTGGTGCAGCGGTGTTTTACGAACATATCGAACTCTTCGAATGATCCTTCATCGAGGAGCATTTCAATACGTTCGCGGGCAGTCAATTTGCCTTTTTTGTGCTGCGAGTCGATTCTTTTCTGTCCTCCTCCCATTTTGGCTTGTTCGCGGAAGGAGATCAGTTCTTTGATTTTATCCTGATTACTACTCATTATTTGGTCGAATCTACTGGTTTAGACAAGGTTTATTTGCCACATTCGCAACCTTTGGGATCTTCGCAAAGTTCAGTAAGAACACCGCCGGTCGATTTTGGGTGGAGGAATGCGATGTTAAGACCTTCGGCACCGCCGCGTGGAGTTTTGTCGATGAGTTGGATGCCTGATTCAGCGCATTCTGCCAATACGCTGCCCAAACCTTCAACTGCAAATGCCACATGCTGAATGCCTTCGCCACGTTTTTCGATGAATTTTGCGATAGGACCATCTTCAGCGGTTGATTCGAGCAATTCGATTTTGGTCTGGCCGATCTTCAAGAAAGCTGTACGTACTTTCTGTGCAGGAACCTCTTCGATGCTGTAGCATTTGGTGCCCAGCAATTTTTCCCACAGAGGAATAGCAGTTTCAAGACTTTTGACCGCGATACCCAGATGTTCAATGTGTGATGGTTTCATGATCGTAATGTTTTTATTGTTGTGTTATTTATGTGTTTATTGTTAACTGTCTGTAAATTAATGAGATCTAATTATTTTTTTAGAGCCTTACAAATTTAGCCGTAATTCTTGACTTTTCAGAGGAATTTTTAATTTTTTTCAAGAAAAACATAGGCATGCGCCTTTTGGATATAGTTTGCAGACAAAAAGGATATTAATTGTTTGGTTAAACGGCGAAATTGAAGGATTATTGGCATAGTGGGAAGCTATTTGACGGTGTAGTAGCTGATCGGATCGATGATCGCAAAAATGAGTCAGTATGGGGATATGAGTTATGCTGTTTGTAGTGTGCCAATGGCATGTGAGTGTAAATGCGGGACAAAATGAGGTTGCAAACAAGGAACGAGGAATCTGCGTCGGCGATAAAACTTTATGGCTAAGATCACGTTATATTAAAAGAAAAGGTTATATTTGTTTTATCGAGCTTGTGATCACGCAACCATACTCTGTGATAGGCAGGCTTATGTTAAACGGATTGAGACGATGAAAAGATCGATTTTAGTGTTGTTGGCGCTGTGGGGAATCTTGGGTATTCACTCGAGCGTGCAGGCGCAGAATTTAGTGATCGGCTCACGGGTGTCTGAGTTGAAGACGTCCGAATATCTGCATGGCACCTTGCAGAAAGATCGTCCCATGTTAATCGAATTTTTTTATTCGGCGAGTGAACCTTGTCGTGATCGGCTTCCTGAATTGAATAAATTAGCCGGTGATTATGCCGGAAAAATTGATGTGTTGGTGTTGGCGAACGAAGACAGAGATCGGATTATTCCCTTGCTGAAAGGCGAAAATTATGCTTTTGCAGTGGCTTTGGACGATGCCGGTAAAACATTCAATGCGTATGGAGTTCGATTCGTTCCGTTTAGTGTTTTGTTGGATGCGAAGGGACGTGTATTGTGGTTCGGACATTCAGCCCGCCTGACTATTGTGGACCTCGAACAAGCCTTGTAATTTAACGGTTATTTTTTGACCGATCTATGGCGCTTTTTTGTAGGAGTTCTCTTCCCGCTTTTGAGTATTTTTGTTGCCTCTCGTTACTTCCTGTACCTCCCGTATCTCACGTTTGCGCCTGTTTTCAACAGTGTTCATCAATTCCCTCATATCCGTAGAGGTCACTCATTCGTTTTTACCCATTCTGTCCTTCATTTTTATTAACTGGGGAATAAAAGCCGGGAATCTACATCGAATTTCATGCGATCTATGCGGAAATGACTCAATGAAATGCATTTGTCTCTGTAATGCGAACATTCTCTAAAAAATCTATGAAAGAAAATTGAATGCATTTCGATTCATCGGATCTATTCTGAAATAAAGAATTAACAACTTCTTGCTTTTTACGGGGGAGCTGGCGATAATCAGTTGGTTAGCTACTGGAATGGATCCGCATAAAATAGCAGCAGACTACCTTTTCAAGTAGCCTGCTGCGGTTATATAGGTGGTGGTTGGTTCTCTTAATTTGCTGCTTTGAGTTTCAGAAATTTGTCGGTCTCAATTTTACTCTTGGCGTAGTTCAATGTGACACGGAAACTTTTACGCGATTTTTCACTCGGCAGTTCGAACATGCTGTCCATCATGATGCTTTCGCAGATCGAGCGCAATCCACGAGCGCCGAGTTTGTATTCGATCGCCTTGTCCACAATGTAATCCAATACGGCAGGCTCGAAGGTGAGCTTAATCCCATCCAGTTTGAAAAGCTCGATATACTGTTTGATGATCGAATTTTTGGGCTCGGTCAAGATGCGACGCAGCGCGTCACGATCGAGCGGTTCGAGATAGGTCAGAACCGGCATACGTCCGATCAGCTCAGGAATCAGCCCGAATGATTTGAGGTCCTGGGGCAGAATATACTGCATCATATTCTCGCGATCGACCCGTTCACGTTGCAGTTGCCCGTATCCGACAGCTTGGGTGTTGAGCCGTTGTGCAATCTTCTTTTCAATGCCGTCGAATGCTCCGCCACAAATAAAGAGAATATTGGTCGTATTGACCTGAATGAATTTCTGATCGGGGTGTTTGCGACCTCCCTGGGGTGGTACATTGACAACCGTTCCCTCCAAGATTTTGAGCAGAGCCTGTTGTACGCCTTCTCCTGAGACATCGCGGGTGATGGACGGATTGTCTCCCTTACGGGCGATTTTGTCGATTTCGTCAATGAAAACAATACCCCGTTCAGCCTGTGCCACATCGTAATCGGCAACCTGGAGCAGGCGGGAGAGAATGCTCTCGACATCTTCGCCGACATAACCAGCTTCGGTGAGTACCGTCGCATCGACAATGGTGAAAGGTACGTTGAGCAGTTTGGCAATGGTACGGGCCAGCAAAGTCTTGCCAGTACCAGTCTGTCCTACCAAAATGATATTCGATTTGTCAATGTCGATTTCGCTGGCCTCCTGTGCGTGCATCAGCCTTTTGTAATGGTTGTACACCGCAACGGACAAATATCGTTTAGCGGCATCTTGTCCGATGACATATTGATCGAGGAAAGCTTTGATCTCAGCCGGTTTTTGCAACGTCTCCATCTCAATTCTTGGAGCGCTCATGCGTTGCATACGTTCGCTCTCAGCGAGCATTTCGTGTCCCCGTTCGATACACTGGTCGCAAATTTGTGATCCATCGCTGCCGGTGAACAGTACGCCCACCTCGCTGCGAGGTTGTCCGCAGAACGAGCAGCAATCTTCGTGGGGATGTTTGTGATTGTTGTTTGCCATATGGTACTTGTGCCGATTTTGATACCACGACACACGGGGTGTCAAAATCGATAATGTGTAATTTTATTTCTGTTTTGCAGTTTTACGCTTAACCAAAACCTCATCAATCAGACCATAATCTTTGGCCTCAGAGGCGGTCATCCAGTAGTCCCGATCTGCGTCCTGTTCGATTTTTTTGATATCTACGCCAGAATGCTCGGAGAGAATTTCGTAGAGCTCCTGTTTGGTGCGTAAAATCTGTTTGGCCGTAATTTCAATGTCGGAGGCTTGACCCTGTACACCACCCAGGGGTTGGTGGATCATGACGCGAGAGTGGGGCAGTGCAGAGCGTTTACCTGCTGCACCGGCTGTTAGCAAGATGGCAGCCATGCTGGCAGCCAAGCCGGTACAAATGGTGGCTACGTCCGAACTGATCAGTTGCATTGTGTCGTAGATACCCAGTCCTGCCGTAACAGATCCTCCCGGAGAGTTGATATAGATTTGAATGTCTTTTTCGGGTTCGGTCGATTCGAGAAACAGCAACTGCGCCTGAATGATATTGGCTGCATCATCGTTGATGGGTACTCCCAAAAAGATGATGCGATCCATCATCAAGCGAGAGAAGACATCCATCGTAGCGACATTCAACTGGCGCTCTTCAATGATGGTAGGTGAAATATATTCGTTGCTGATCGAACGGAAGTTGTGCAATTTCAAACTGCTGATGCCGGCATGTTTGATTGCGTATTTCTCAAATTCATTCATGGTCGTAGCGAAATGGTGAAACTGTTGGTCTCGAGATCTCCGACAGTCTCCTTTTATAACTGAAAAGAATCTCTGTTGAAAAGATTGAAAAGGCCGCAGGAATCAATATCCTGCGGCCTCTGTTTATTTCTTAATGATCGGTCGATCGCGGAAAGGTTGAGATCCTATATCCGACGACCCGATCCCACAGGATTACTGTGCTGCTGCTTCGGCCAATTTGGCGAACTCTTCGGCGGTTACGGTAGCATCGCTGACGGTAATCTGCGGAACTACGGCGTCGATAACCTTCTGTTCGAAGATTTTTTCGTACACCTTGCGGCTCTCCTCTTTGTTTTCGAGGATGCTCTTAGCATAGTTGGCCAGCATATCGTCTGCAACCTGGCTCATACCGTAGTAAGCGAACTGCTGAGCTGCCATTGCTTTGGCCTCTTCGGTAGCCTCTTCCGGGGTAACCTCCAGTTTCAATTCGTTTACATAGTGTTTTTGCACGAGGTTCCATTTCATCATGTCGAGGAATTTGTCGAAATCCTTTTCGATCTCTTCCATCGAGAATTTGCCCTCGTTGATGGTATAAAGCCAGCGTTTGAGGAAGGCTGCAGGCAGTGTCAAGTTTGCTTTGTCGAGCAGCAACTTGCGAACGTCCAAAGTGAACAGGTAGTCTGCCTCGCGTTTCAAATCGCGCAAGATCTGTGCATCGATGTACTGTGCGAACTCCTCAGCTGTTTTTACATTGCCTTCGGGGAAAGCCATTTTGAAGAACTCTTCGTTCAATTCAGGCTCTGTGAAACGACGAATCTTGGTAATGGTCAGCGTAAATTTCGGATTGATGCCTTCCAATTCCGGTTCTTTAACCTGAAGAATAGCTGCGCGTTGTGCAGGGTTGGGATAGAGTTCATTTACATCTACCTCCATGGTATCACCCACCTTCTTGCCGAGGAACGGTTTGCGAGCAGCGTCGCTCATGCCGATCAGACCGACATAGGCCTCTTCGATCTTCATCTCGGGCTGATCCAAGGTAACGGTCAGTGCATCTTCAGTCTCAACACTGTCAACATCTACCAGCTTGCCGAAACGACGGGTAAAGTTGCCACGATAGCCATCACGCATTTTATCTTCGATAGCGATCGCATATTTTTTAACTTTATCCTTTTTGCTCAATGCAATGTTGATTTCGGGAGCAATACCCACTTCGAATGCGAATTCGTATTCGGTGTCGTTGTCGAAATCGAGCGGTTGCTGTTTGTCGCTAGGAATCATGTCTCCGACCAGAGTCAGTTTTTCCTTTTCAATATAGTCGAAGCAACCTTTGGAAGCAGTACGGTAAGCCTCTTCGGCCACAACACCTTTGCGGTACATCTTATTGATGATGCTCATGGGAACCATACCCGGGCGGAATCCCGGTACGTTGGCTTTGCGTTTATAGGTGCGCAGGGCCTTGTCCACGGCCTCGTTGTAGTCGGCTTCGCCCACCGTTGCTTTGAGCAGGGTGGTTCCGTCTTCCAGATTCTCTCTTACGATGTTCATTTTGACTCTTTGTTATTTATAATTTTTTATCTCTTTCGTGCTCCGTTCCCGGACAAAAAACCGCCTGGAAATAAGGCGGTTGATTTTGTGCGGATAAAGGGACTCGAACCCCCACGCCATAAAGGCACTAGATCCTAAGTCTAGCGCGGCTACCAATTACGCCATATCCGCTCGAAAGTGCTGCAAAGATAGCGCTTTTTTTATTAGACCGCAAACAATCTTTGCTAATTTTATAACAGTTAAGTGAATAGCTTACGGAATATGGCCGAACTGTTATTATGGGGAAGTGCGTGATGGCAAAGTGGGTCTCTGATCCTATTTTGGGGAACCAATGCAAGTATCTCCATTCCTGAGGTGCATTGCACTGTGTTGCGACAGCGTCAAGATTCCACCTGCTCTTGCTATTTGTACCATTAAATTAAATAGGCAGGCTCGTTATTTTTCTAAATAAAGATCAATAGAGTGGACTACAAGGTTTGCGGTTGAATCGTTAATAGTGATGCCGAGACTTTGAAATAGGATCGCCCCTTGTTCACTATGGTAGAGAATAAATGCGTCTTCATGTCTTTCCAGTGAATCGGCGGGTATGATATCTGACAGGCTGTAACCAATTTTGGCTAATTGTCGCACCAGAATAGTATCGGTGGGCTCTTGGAAAAGCAGTTTGCCCGAACCATCGTAGAGAGAAAGCGTGTCATGGTGCTGTTTCCAGTACGGTTCAGCCTCCATGTCCTCGTACCATTCATGCATGGGGTACAACCGTGAATACTCAGTAATATCGACACTCTCGTTGAAGGAGCTTGCCGTAATATACAGATAGTGGTTGTTGGAGTCGTTAGCATTAATGGCTATGCAGTCCGATTCTGTGGAGCGATTTTTTTGTGACCATTGTTCAATATCGTGAGGCGTTAGCCCTGGAATGTAGGTGAACAGAGCCAGAATCCCGATTGCCGTATAAGTCACATAGAGGTAATGGCTGCTGCGGCGCATAAGGAAGAGTCCCATGCAGCAGGTCATGATCAGACCAAAGACGATCAGATATACGCGATCTTCGGTCAGTCCATATTCATTGCAGCGGCGGGCTACACCGATCCAGAACATCGTCAATGCCGGTAATGAGATCAGACTGAAATGGTTGTAAAACCAGTTGTAATATCGTTTGGTCAACAGGGTTTGTCCAGCTTGTGCAGCGACAGCCGTGGTAATGAAACCAAAGACGAGAAAGGCGATACCTCCTTCTGGTAATGTCCATTTGATCAGAATTTTGAAAAAATAGAGGTACAGCAGAACGGTGTAGATCAGGACCGCAGGTGAGAGAATCCAGTCGAGAAATATTTGCAGCAGTTTAGAGGTTTGTGTTCCAAAGGTCTCGGATTTTCGGTTAAAGGTGAGGAAAAGCAAGGGGAGAACTAATATAAAACTGAAAGACGCCATGTCATCAGAGACATGATCCAACCACGAGATGTCAAAAATAAATATGAAAGACGCATAGATAGCTTCCAATAGCATCCAGGTTATTCCGCTGACGATAAGCGCTGCAGCTCCATACAATACATAGCGTAGCAGCTGGATTATGAATTTCCGGTTGTCATTGTATTGACCAATAGTCAATAAAGCTAACAAACCGATTGTGGCTGTAACCCAGTAGGATATGTTGCCGGGACCCCAATTTTGTAGATTGATCCACCAAAATGGCAATACGACGCATCCGGAAAGATAATAAATGATACGACTTTTGTGTGTTGTGAACCATTTGTTGCATAGGATGGCCAAGATCAAAGCGAAGGGCATGATCATGATTTGATCTTGAGATGGCTTAATATCGGTATGCTCTCCCAAAATGCTGATGATGAAGTAGTAGCATGCGATAGCCATTTCAACCGGAGCAAGGCGGAAGGTCCTCACATTTTCGATGAAAAAAATTCGGATTTGTGTCAACGCTTTCATAGTCGTAGGGTTTTATGGAATGGGAGGTTGCTGTTCGCCAAAGTGCAAAATAGGGATGCAACGAGAAGCCAGCCTTACATAAATAAACGAGTTGAGCTGTCTTCTCGCGATACAACAATCCTGGCAATAGGATGAGAGCGTAATATCAATGGAGGACGTGTGTCAGAACACGTCGTCGGATTATCGGTCGAATTCGAGTGCGCGGCCATGTAGCGAGTCGTTTAACTCGCCATTTTCGTAGGCAATGTGACCGTTGACAATTGTGTGGGTGACACAATGTGAAAACTCCGTGCCTTCAAAAGGAGACCAACCGCATTTTGACCGGATGTTTTCACGTGCGACTTGCCACGATTTGTGGGGATCGACAATGACAATATCGGCATAGTAACCCTCGCGCAAAAACCCACGTTGATGTATGGCGAACCGAATGGCCGGGGCATGACACATCTTTTCGACCACCTTTTCGATCGGGAAGATCCCCTGTTTGCTCAATTCGAGCATAGCCACTAACGAGTGTTGTACCAACGGGCCTCCGGACGGAGCGCTCCAATAGGGTTGCAATTTTTCATCGAGCGTGTGTGGGGCATGATCGGTTGCTACAACATCTACCCGGCCATCCAGGATACCCGCGCGCAGTGCATCGCGATCGGCCGCACCTTTGACCGCTGGATTCCATTTAATCAGATTTCCTTTGGCGGCATAATCGGCATCAGTGAACCACAGATGGTGCACACAAACTTCGTTGGTAATCTTCTTATCGGCCAGCGGTTTGTTGTCGAAAAGTGCCAATTCGCGGGCTGTGCTCAAATGCAGAATGTGCAAGTTTGTGCCATAACGATCTGCCAACTCTACAGCTTTTGCACTCGAACGGTAGCACGCCTCGGCACTGCGGATCAAAGGATGCAGTGCGGCAGTAGCTTGATCTCCATATAACTCCCTATAGTGTTGTGTGTTCGTACGGATGGTTGTCTCATCTTCGCAATGGGTGGCGATCAGAATCGGTGACTCAGCGAAGAGTTTGGCCAATGCAACGTCTTTGTCCACCAACAGGTTTCCAGTCGATGATCCCATAAAGACTTTAATGCCGCAGACATGGCGAGGGTCGAGACGATGAATTTCGTCGATGTTGTCATTGGTAGCTCCGAAATAGAATGAGTAGTTGGCTGGAGAGACTTTGGCCGCACGGGCAAACTTTTCCTCTAATCGTTGAGCATTGACTGTCGGCGGGTTGGTGTTGGGCATCTCCATGTAGGAGGTGACACCTCCACATACAGCGGTAGCAGATTCGCTGCGGATATCGGCTTTGTGGGTCATGCCCGGTTCCCGGAAGTGTACCTGGTCGTCAATGACGCCCGGTAGAACCAATTTGCCCGTGGCATCTATGATGCGGGTAGGAACAGAAGTTGGGCAATCGTTGTTTTGGGCTGAATATCGGCCTGGACCGATATGGGTGATTCGGTCGTTCTCAATGATGATATATCCTTGGAATTGGCTGCCTTCATTTACCAGCGTGCCGTTGTCGATAACGATTCTGCTCATGGAAAGAGTATGCAATAAAGGAGATGAAAGTTTAAATACCTCTTAACTTTTGCCCGTGTTGTGTGAAAATAAAGCGTCAAACGGCCGCATTAAGTGACAAGTGTACGGTATACTCTTGCCCTTGCGTATTAGTGAAACCCACCAATCTAAATTTTATTTGAGATGTTTCGATCTCAAATGAAAACAAGACTTTATTATGCCATAAAACTGGCTAATAAAAACCGCTTAATAACCCAATAGATGTTCCGATGGGTTCAGCGCAGGAGCTTGTTTTAGAGATTGCCTGTTAATTACACGTTACGAGGGGTGATTTTGCGGAAACGAAGCCCCATTACACCGAAAAGAGCTTCACGGAAAATACCTTTGCTCATCTTCGATGCTCCGAAAGTGCGTTCAGTAAAGATAATCGGCACTTCGGTCACTTTGGCTTTGAGCTTCCATGCGGTATATTTCATCTCAATTTGGAAACCGTATCCTTTCATGCGGATTTTACTCAGGTCAATCTTGCGCAACAGATTGGCCGAATAGCAGACGAAACCTGCTGTCGCATCACGTACCGGCATGCCTGTAACGATGCGTACATATGCAGAGGCATAGTAAGAGAGCAGCACACGTTTCATCGGCCAGTTAACCACGTTGACACCGGTGATGTAGCGTGATCCGATCACCAGATCCGAACCGTCCAAAGCAGCTTTGAGCAGGCGAACCAAATCGTCTGGGTTGTGCGAAAAGTCGCAGTCCATTTCGAAAACGTAGTCATATCCGTTGTCGAGTGCCCATTGGAATCCGGTCAGATAGGCCGTTCCCAATCCCAATTTGCCACTGCGCTCGATCAAATGCAGTTGGCCGGGGTATTGTTGCTGTTTCTCTTTGACAATGGCGGCAGTCCCGTCGGGAGATCCGTCATCGATCACCAGCAGATCGAATTTTTCAGGTAACGAAAATACTTTGTCGATCATCGGACGGATGTTGTCCAATTCGTTGTAGGTCGGGATGATAATTAGATTTTTCATCTGTTCCAAGGTTTTAGATGCCGCTATGTGCTGTTCCCAAACGGTACACATCGGGTGATCCTGTATGGGGCGAGCAAGCAGCACCGGGTAGGCATACTCGTTCTTAAAACAAAATTAGTATTTTTGACCGAAAAATCTCTTTTTTATCCGATTATTCCGAAAATGGCGGTAGAACTTTCGCTCGTACTCACTCCTAAACAGGCTGCGGACCCCAATTTGCATACGACGTTGGTAGCCCAGCGATTACATATTGATCCTGCACGAATAGCCCTGTTGCGGATTATACGTCGTTCGATCGATGCCCGTGGGCGTTCGGTCAAGGTCAATCTGGGATTTGAAGTTTATGTCGATGGAGAGCAGCGACCGCCGGAAATTCGGTTCGACTATCCCGATGTTAGTGGTCGGACTCCGGTGGTCGTGGTGGGGTCGGGACCTGCCGGCCTGTTTGCAGCGTTGAGACTGATTGAGTTGGGAATCAAACCGATTGTGCTGGAGCGTGGACGTGATGTCTCTACCCGCAAACGGGATATTGCGCAGATCAACCGTAATGGCGCTGTTGATCCCAATTCCAATTATGCTTTTGGCGAGGGTGGTGCTGGAACCTACTCGGATGGCAAGCTCTTTACCCGTTCCAAAAAGCGGGGAGATTACCGTCGGGCTCTTGAAGTGTTTCGATTTCATGGTGCAGATGAGTCGATTCTTTACGATGCGCACCCTCATATCGGTACCGATCGGTTGCCCCGTATTATTGCGGCTATGCGCGAAAGCATCATGGCGGCAGGTGGAGAGGTCATCTTCGAGGCTCAAGTGAGCGGTGTGGAGATCCGTGATGAGCAGATTCGAGGGGTCTGGTTGGGCGATACTTTGGTTGAGGGTGCGGCAGTGATTTTGGCGACCGGACATTCTGCCCGAGATATTTATGAGTTGCTCGATCGTGATGGGGTCCGGCTCGAAGCCAAAGCTTTTGCAATGGGAGCTCGTGTGGAGCACCCCCAGCAGTTGATCGATTCGATCCAGTATCATATGCCCGAAAGAGGTGAATATCTGCCAGCAGCAGCCTATTCATTGGTTGCACAAGTGAACGGACGCGGAGTGTACTCTTTCTGTATGTGCCCCGGAGGCTTTATTGTGCCGGCGATGACGCGGGCCGGTGAGTCGGTGGTCAACGGTATGTCGCCGTCCGGCCGTAATAGTGTCTTTGCCAATTCCGGCATTGTGACAGAGATTCGGCAGGGGGATTTTGCGCATTTGACAGAACGGTACGGAGCTTTGGCCGGATTGCGATTTCAACAACAGCTCGAGGAGTTGGCGTATGCTCAGGTTGAGGATCGTCAAGTGGCTCCGGGACAGCGTTTGGCTGATTTTGTCCGAGGAAAAGCCTCTAAATCGTTGCCTCGCTGCTCGTATGTTCCGGGGGTAGTGCCGACAGAAGCACACCGTTGGCTGCCTGGTTTTATCTCCGATGCATTGCGGGGTGGTTTTGCCGCTTTCGATCGTAAAATGCACGGCTTTGTGACCAATGAGGCGTTGATTGTGGGGGTGGAGTCGCGCACCTCCTCGCCAGTGCGGATTCCGCGTGATCCAGACACACTCATGCACCCTCAAATTCGAGGGCTCTTTCCTGCGGGAGAGGGGGCCGGTTATGCTGGTGGTATCATCTCTGCAGCTATGGATGGCGAACGTTGTGCGGAACGGGTAGCTGATTATGTGAAGTGATCGTATTGCTGTCCCAACTATTCGATTGAAAAGCTATGCAGTGGGGCACATCGGATGTGGTTCTATGGTGATAAGCCCTGCATTATTGTACACAGATGATTCCCAATTAGTCATAGACCGTGGGGGAGTTCTAAAGTTTATTCGGCATAAGGAGACCTGACAATTGCAGATGACAAGCTCAACTTGACATTTTCTGTAATTGATGCGTTGCTGTTTGTAAGCGCTTTCTTTTAATAAATATATCGTTAATCTGTAAGTCCCTTTTTTAGACTGTTATATACTAAAGAGGCTATGTCGGCCATTATTTGCACGTTGTTTTGGTCGGATTCTTTCGAGTCTTTTATTAAAACGGTAATATAGCATTTTTCACCGTTGGGAAGATAAATGACCCCTGCATCCGCTTCACAGATTCGTATGCCGTCCGAAGTGCGATCTGAATGCCCGGTTTTGTGCCCGAATTTAATATCCGCTGGCAACCCTGCTATTAACTTATCCTTCCCCGAAGAACATTTCAACATGGCCTCTTCCAAAAAGATGAAATGTTCATTTGTGAGAATATGCTCAGTAAATATTTTCTGCAGTAGTCGTGCGACCGATAAGGGGGTGCTCCAATTGTTATAGCTGCGCATGATATCTTCGTGCATGCTGTGTTCGGTTTCAGTCAGATTGAGATAGGTGATCCCTAAGGATTTGATGTATGAGTCTACATGCTTGATTCCTCCTACAAAATCGATCAACCAGTCGCAGGTGTTATTGTCACTATGTGAAAGCGTGTACTCCAGTATCTCCCGATAGGATATGAATATGGTTTGATTCGGGTATTTGTCTCTCAAAGGACTGTATGTATCTTTATGCATCTGTTCCGTTTTATATATACCATACTGTCTAATGCAATATGGTCTTTCTCCATTTTGTTGAGAGCTGTGAGAGCTATATGGAGCTTAAATACACTCATTAACGGATATTGGTCCTGATTGGAGATCGTAAACACATCATCTTGGTATAGAACTGCGACTCCAACCTCCGCCTGCCGAGTTTGAGTAAGTTTTTTAATATCGGCTTCCAGATTGTTCTGGCTCAAAGCAATCAGATGAAAAAAACACAAGATGATGGATAGAATGAATTTACTCATGGTGCAATGTTGTTTGGGAGAGAGGGGAGGTGGAATCTGTTTCAGCCTTGAATATGATCAGGTGATTCGTGATTGGGAAGAGCGGATGTGATGCTGATTGCGGTGCAAAAGAGGACTTAACGGTGATATTACAATGTATTAGAATCATAACAGCTGCGGAACTCTCCCGCAGCTGTTATAATTGTGGATATTACTTCAAAAAGTTATTTCTTGTCTGAAGTAAAAAACCATTTGAGCAGTTGAAGCAAAATTAATATGGAGGCTACGATCAAAAGGAAATGGCCGTAGTGGCTGGTTCCATTCGGATGCTCAAAGTCAATCAGGAAAATGGCACCTACGAACATACCTAATACAATCAGAGTATAAGCTATACGACGACTCGCTTGGCGAATGGCTCGCAAAATAAGATCGTCATCTGACAAATGAATGTCGTGTTTGATCTTGCCCTCTTTGAGCTTATAGAGAATTTCACTCATGTCGTTGGGGAAGTTCTGGATGAAATTCAGATAACCCCATAATGTGTCGTAGAGTTGACTGGCTACCTTGCGGGGTGAATATTTTGCAGTCACGACATCTTTGGCATAGGGCAGGATCATTTTGGTCAGCGGCAGGTCGGTGGTCAACGTGCCGGCAAATTTTTCGATCGTGGCCAAAGATTTAATTAACATGAAGATGCCGGAGGGTATTTGCAACTGGTATTTCACAATGACATCGATACATTTCTGCATTGTGCCGGCAATGTCCAACATCTCAAGAGGAATACCCGTATATTGCATCATCAGTTGGTGCAGTTCGAAACGCAACTCCTCTTCGCGTTCGAAAAACTTTTTGCCGCAGAGGGTGAGCAATGCTCGGGCAATCGTGTCGCTATCCCGTTTGGCAAACCCGATGGCGAAGTCTGCCAGGAAGTTCATGTCACGCGGTGTGAGGGCACCGACCATGCCGCAATCGATAAAGGCCACAACGTTATTGGGCATGATGAAGATATTGCCGGGATGAGGATCCGCATGGAAAAAACCGTGTCGAAGAATCATCTTTAACAGGGCATTGGTTCCGTTTTCGGCGATTTTATGCGTATCGAGGCCAGCTTCGCGTAATGCCTGAGGAGTGTCGGGTGTAATGCCGACGATCTTCTCCATGACAATGATGCGTCGGGTGCAATACTTGGTATAGACAATCGGAAAATGAACGGTCGGATCATCCTTGAACATCGTGGTGAAACGCATCATGTTCGAGGTTTCGATCGTATAGTCCAGCTCTTTGAGGATCGTGGCGGAAAACTCATCGATCAATCCTACTACATTGATAGCGGCCAGTTCCGGATAACGTTTGGCAAAATGGCGGGCGATATATTTCAGCAGGTAGATGTCGAGCTTGATCTTGTTTTCAATGAAGGGGCGCTGAATTTTGATCACTACCTCTGCGCCGTTGCGAAGTTTTCCCTGATAAACCTGTCCAATGGAGGCTGCTGCCAACGGTTTGGGATCAAATTCGGAAAAGATATCGTCAATAGGTGCTCCCAACTCTTTTTCGATCAACTTGAGCGCAGTGTCGTTGTCGAACGGTTCAGCCTTCGATTGCAGTTTCTTGAGTTCCATCCGGAACCGCTCCGAAACCATATCGGGGCGATCCGCTACAATTTGTCCGAACTTTACAAATGTGGGACCCAACTCTTCGATGGTGATCCGAAGACGTTCTGGTGTGGTGTAAGTGCGTTTATGGGGATCATTATCTCCTTCGTGACGGCGGCGGCGACGACGGCGATTGGTGAAGAGTTCGCGCAGCGAATGCTTGAACAGTACCCAAAGAATCTGGATGGCACGGATCGTTTTGAGGTAGGATATGTAGATGTTGATGATACGCATATTGGGGACAGATTAGGAGCGTTGTTTGAGAACTGAAGTCAACTCTTTGAGGGTGCGGTTCAGCTCATCGAGTTGCTCTGTGAGCTCTTGATTCGAGGATTGCTCGTTACGGGATGTGAACAGTTCGCGCATCAACAGCTCGTTTTTGAGTGATTCGGCCAGGGTGACAATGCCTGCCGCAATGCGTTCCCCATTTTCGGGGCTGCTGTCCATCTTGTCGGACAGATAGGCCGATACTTTTTCGATGAACAGCTCACGTTGAGTCAAACCTGCTGTCAATGCTAACCGCAAAAGATTGGAATAGATCTCTTTCATCGCAATGTCCGTAATTTGTTTCTACAAGTATAACGTTTTTTCAGGAGATCCGTATCAGTCATAAAAAACAAAGCCGTCTCCATTGGGGGACGGCTCTGTTTTATTGTAGATCGTTTCACTTCACTATGACAGCGGAGTAACCGATACGTAAGATTTGTTGTCACGTTTTTTGCGGAAAGTAACCACGCCATCGATCAGAGCGAACAGCGTATGGTCTTTACCCATGCCGACATTTTCGCCTGGGTTGTGTACAGTACCGCGCTGGCGGACGAGGATGTTGCCTGCTTTGGCAACCTGACCGCCGAAGAGTTTAACGCCAAGTCGTTTACTTTCGGATTCACGACCGTTCTTGGAACTACCGACTCCTTTCTTATGTGCCATCTCTCTTCGTTTTTAATCGTTAAGCGTTGATTTCGTCGATCTGGATTTGGGTGAGATTCTGACGATGTCCGTTCTGCACCTGGTATCCTTTGCGACGTTTCTTCTTGAACACGATCACTTTGTCTCCGCGAAGGTGTTTGAGAATCGTTGCTTTAACTGAGGCCCCTTCAACTACAGGTGTGCCCACTTTAACCTGACCGTCATTGTCTGTTAGCAGTACTTGGTCCAAGCTCAAAGAGGAACCTTCGTCCCCCTGAAGACGGTGAACATAGAGCTTGCGGCCTTTTTCAACTTTGAATTGTTGACCTGCGATTTCTACGATTGCGTACATTAAATAAAATTATTTTTTGCACAAATTGGACTGCAAATTTAGTAAACATTTTTCTACAAACAAATTTCGTATGACATTTTGTCTCATTTCGGTAGAAATTTTTGTTGGCGAGACCAAAATATTGTTTGCGTGAGAAAAAATCGCCAGTAAAAACAGATTGGTCAGTGTGCTATAATGCCGATAATGTTGTTGAGAGGGGGCTCAAATGTCACTCTGTTTTCCTTATTCGGAAATAATGTCGTATCTTTATACAAAATTATTAGGTGTATGTACATTTACAACACTTCGTTTGTGGTTGAAGCTGAGGTTCATGACCGTTGGCTGACTTTGGTCCGTGAAAAATATATCCCTTTTTTGAAAAAAGAGGGTTTTGAACAGATTACGCTCAGTCGGGTGCTTTCGGTCGAGGCGACCACGGAATTTACCTATGCGTTGCAGGTGCGTGTTGAGGCTATTCCCGATTATCAACGTTTGGCAGGAGAGCTCTTTTCGGAGTATGAAACCATTGCCAGTGGATTGTTTGGGGATAAGGTGCTCCATTTTGCAACGTTGATGAAGGTGGTTGAGGAGTGATTGGACGCTCTCCTTGTTGTAGAGTGTTGTGATGATAATTTGTACAACGGGAGAAGCTAACTGGTGAAATTTTTATGAAAAAGATCATAACGCTTGTTGCGTTTTTGATGGTGTTCGGTTCGGTGTCGCTTTTGGGGGCTGATGTAACCAGCCGGATCGATCTGCTCAAAGGTGAAAAATGGTGGGGCATCTTCATTGCGGGAGGAAAAACGATGCCGTTCGAAGCCCCTTTTGAACGGGTCGATATCGATCGTGGACGGACGCAGATGACCCCGCTTTTGGTTTCGAGCCGTGGACGTTATATCTGGAGCCCAGAACCATTCAGCATTACCTTTACGGGCGAGAGTTTTGTGATTGAATCCCCTCTGGGTGAGATTAAGGCTGTCTCGGCCGGACGTACGTTGCGGGAGGCCTATTTGGTCTGCTGCCATCGCAACTTTCCACCGGATGGGAATAATCCTTCTCCGGATCTGACGACAGCGCCGGTGTATGATCCCTATCTGGAGTTGGGTTTTGAGGCTACAGGTGAGCAACTGAGCGACTATGCGGATCGTATTTTGCAGGCGGGCTATCCGGCAGGAACGTTGGTGGTGCCGGCCGGTTGGCAATCTTCGATCGGTAGCTACAAGCCTGGTAAACATGTGGCGGAAGATTTCGGTGCATGGGTCCGTTCGCTCCATGAAAAAGGTTTTCGGGTCATGTTGACCATTACCCCGTTTGTCAGTGGGGATGGAACCATTTTCCGACGGTACCGTGAGGAGGGTGTGTTTGTATCTCGTCCAGACTCTTCAGTGGTGATGGCTGAATGGACAGGTGGCTATAGCGCTTTTTATGATGTAACTCGTCCCGATGTCATTGCGCTGTTGCAGGAAAATCTGTCGCAATTGCGTAGCCAATATGGAGTGGATGGTTTTCTGTTCGATTGTGCAGGTACATTGCCCTATCTGCAGTTCGCTCAAGGAGGTGGACGTGAGTTCTTGCTGCGTTGGAGTGAATTGAGCGGTGATTGTAATTTCTGCCAATATACGATCAGCCGAGGCAATGGTTTGGTTCCGTATATTCACAATTTGCGGCTGAATCTCGATTTTAATTGGGATTTTTTGCGGCGAGTAACTTCAGATATGATCTCGGCGAACCTGTTGGGCTATCCATATACGGTGATTGGCTCGAGAGTGTCGAAATTGGCTGATCTGGATCAGATCGATCCGAAGGTCTTTTTGCGGTATCTGCAATTGTCATCGGTGATGCCAGTGATGAATATTGCATTTGCACCGTGGCGTATTTCTGACCCAGAAGTGGCCGCCTCATGCAAGGCGATTGTAAATGATCGGGCCCGGTTGGGCGCCTATTTTGAGCAGTTGATGACTGAGTCCAAACGGACAGCAGAACCGGTGTTGCGCCATTTGGAGTATGAGTTTCCCCGTAACGGTTTTTCAAATTGTGACGATCAATTCATGCTTGGCTCTCGTTATCTGATTGCACCGTTGTTGGATGGCAAGAACAGTCGTATGGTTCGCTTCCCGCGTGGCATCTGGATCGATGCTTCGGGCAAACGTTATCGCGGGCCTTTGGTTACGACGGTGACAGCATCCAATGACCATGTGCTCTTCTTTGAATCGGAGAAAGAGGCTCGAGCTGATAAAGAGGGCAAAAACCGATAATAGAATCGAATAATTAACGTTATTATTGATAACAAACACTACCTCATCCCATACCAAAAAACGACAATCATGTTGACACAGGAGCAAATCGAATTTTTCTTGGAGAAAGCCTACAATGCTGCGCTTCGGGCCGGGGCGCGCATCCTTGAAATATACAATGACGGAATTGATATTGAGGTTAATCTCAAGAGTGATCGTACTCCTATTACTTTGGCTGATCGTGATTCGCATACTTTGATCAAAAGTTATTTGGGTCCCACCCATATTCCGTTGTTGAGTGAGGAGGGGCGTGATCTGTTGTATGAGGAGCGTCGGGGTTGGGACTTCTTCTGGATGGTGGACCCATTGGATGGTACCAAAGAGTTTATCAAGGGGAATGGGGAGTTTACAGTCAATATTGCGTTGATGTACGATAATCGCCCGCAGATCGGAGTCACCTATGTCCCTTATATCAATAAGATCTACTTTGCCGTGACAGGAATGGGGTCTTATTTGAAGCGAGATGTTGCGCCTGACGCTGCGTCCGAGCAAAGCTACGCGGCGATATTTGCAGGGGCAGAGAGGTTGCCGTTGACAAATCAGGCCAATGAGCCGTTACGTATTGCGGTCAGCCGATCACACAACACGGATGAGACATTCGAGTATATTGCCCGTATCAAACAGCAATATCCCTCTGCGGTGGTTATTCAGCAGGGCAGTTCTTATAAGTTCTGCATGTTGGCTGAGGGATTGGTCGATGTATATGTACGCACCTCTCCAACCAGTGAATGGGATACGGCAGCAGGAGAGGTGATCCTTAAAGAGGCTGGAGGACGAGTTGAACAGCTGGCTGGTGGCCCGCTCAACTATAACAAGGAGTCTCTTAAAAATCCCCATTTTATCTGCAAAAGTCCCTTCTGGAAGGATTAGACCATCTTTTATTTCAAACGATATGGATCAATCCATGTGAATCAAAATTGATTCCGGATTGATCCTTTTTGTTTGAGGTCAAGTGAGTAGAGTGATTCCTTTATATTGAATTATTGGGGTGTTTTGAGTTACATCATTATATCCCTGCGGATAATGATTGATGATGCGTTTCGGTTGCGTTGAGGGTATTTCGGTTCTCAGGGAGATGCGAAACATAATGCGTACTATGGTTGTTGTTTGATTCAGGTTGCGTTCTGTTGGCTTGGTCCTTTTGTAAGGCGTTTCATGTGATTCTTGTTTAGAGTGTGAACCAGATTAAGATTCGCATAGTTCGTGTCCGTGAATTGCACAGTTTGAATAGAGACACTTTTGATATATGTTCAACATGGCGAAAAGTCGTTGCACTTGTACTTGTAATAGTTTGTTGCCCAATTCCAACAGCCTTTTGCGATAGGGTGTATGACTTTGGGTCGTGTCGATGCGTAACGCAGAGTATTCTCCGGATACGTTGGCCCTATCCAATGGATTAAGTCGTTTTATCTTTTTGTAAATTTTATTTAGCCTGTTACAGGCCGCCTAAAGTTTAGTATCTTTGTGTCCACACATGTTAATATCTGTACGTATGGACACGAAAAAAAGAGTGGCTTTGGTTGCGCATGATAATATGAAGCGCGATTTGGCCGAATGGGTTGATTGGAACTGGGAAAAGTTGTTGCAGCATCATCTGATTTGCACGGGAACAACCGGTAAGATGGTAGCCCACACATTGATGGAGCGCCGTGGTAACCAACAGGCCCATTTTGATATCACCTTCTTGAAATCGGGTCCTCTGGGTGGTGATCAGCAACTGGGCGCTATGATTGCAGAAGGTGGTGTTGAAGCGCTGATCTTTTTCTGGGACCCTATGCAGGCTCAACCGCATGACGTGGATGTCAAAGCTCTGTTGCGTTTGGCTACTTTGTATAATGTACCGACTGCCATCAATCGATCTTCAGCAGACTTCTTGATCTCATCGCCTCTGTTCGGCAGCGATTATGTTCCGGTAGTTAAAGATTACAAGAGTTACATCGAGCGCACGCTGCACGGTCTGGAAAAGTAAGAGGATCAGCTTTAACATCAGCCTGTTGCACCTCTATCCATGCATGGAGTAGCGTAAGGGGATGTGCAGTATTAGGGTGCCATAGTTGCCCATTAACTCAAATTGGACTGTAAGTTGGTTCCCTTGTTAATAGATTGATCTTTGTGTGGTTTAGAGTAAAATTCGATTGAAGCTTATACTGTGTATGATGCAACTATGTGGCAGATGAATGAGGTTACTTGTTACATCTCAATTTAAATACAAAAAACGACGCCTTATTGGGCGTCGTTTTTGTTGTGTGTGAAATCGTAATTTCCAATAAATAAAAATCCATCAAGAATTTTCTTGTTTCTTTTGCTGTGCTGTTAAGGGCTTGCTGTCAAACTATTTGCACTGTCAGGATTGCAACGAATCTTTTATAGTTTTGGGGTATTGGGAGAGACCTCGCCAAGATCTGGCTTTTTATGCTGTGCTGCTTCAATCTCAGCCCGTAGCGCAGGGTTTTCGGACGTGGCCGCTGCATTGATGAAAAGATCCCGATCGGGCCAATCCTTCACGTTATTCAATGCTGTGCGGATCATGGCATCAATTTTATTCGGGAAACGAGAACCGGACCATGAACTGGTGTTGGTGATGAATACCCAGGTATAACCATTGCTTTGACGTTTAAGCATAGCACTGGATCCGGCTAAAGAACCGGAGCGCGACCAGACGTTATGGTCAGTGGTACGCATCCATCCAATCGGAAACTTACGTGAATCTTTCTCGGTCATATAGGCGATGGTAGCCGGTTTCAGAATGTCGGGTTTCGAATCATCCGGATCGATTGCCGTAATAAATTTCATTAATTCGGTAGGGGAGGCAACCCATCCTCCGGCACTGCCAAGGATTTGCAGGTCGGATCCGCCATAGCTGCGTGGAACCATCTGACCGCTTCCATCATAGCATTCAACAGGTTCAGCATCGGACGGTTCATAATAGTGAACCTCGTTGGGGTAGCGGTGCTCTACGTCCGAATAGCCGATGTGCATGTCATAGCATCCGATCGGTTTTAAAATACTGTCCTGAATATAGGTTTCGTAAGGCATGCCGCTGACCTTTTCGATGATTTTGCTCAGTACGACATAGCCTAAATTCGAGTATGCATTGCCTGCCCCGGGACGGAACCGCAAGCGGGTGCTGGCGGCAAATTGAACCATATCATCTACCGTCATGGGGTGGGTGATGTTTCGGCTGCGGGCAATCGATGGCATACAGAAAAGCGGATCGCCTGCACGGGTTGAGTAACCTGCTTGGTGACGTAGCAGATGTTCTACCGTAATGTCTCGAATGCGTGCATCTTTGATGTCAAGGAACATGGAGTCGTTGAGAATACCGTTTTCTCCGAATACTTTTTGGTCCAGAGAGAGCTTTTTCTCTTCCCAAAGCTTCATGATACCGGTTGCGGTGATCAGTTTGGATAACGATGCAATGCGAAAGATGTTGCTGACATTTACTGAATCTCCGGATGTGCTGTCTGCAATTCCGAACCCTTTGCTGTATAGTAATTTGCCATCTTTCATGATGGCGAGTGATGCACCCTGGATCTCCCACCGTTGCATAAAACGTTCGATGGTGCGTTCCATCTTTTTAGTCTCTTGCAGATCAGAGAGTGAATCGTTAATTGCATGGTTGATTCCCAATAACCCGTCCGGTACCAGTGTCTCAAAAGCCCGTTCAAAAGGATTTCCGTCATTCGTATGGTGCTTGAGGTAGTAGCCACGGCTGATTGTCGTCACACTGAGCACCAGCAAAATGCTCAAATAGAGATATCTGAACTGTTTTGATGTCATGAGCGTTGAGAATCAATTTGAGAAGAGGGACAGACGGTTTGTGCCTTGTGTTTGGGTTGATGGTTATTGGAAAGATCAGAAAGGTCGGTCTGTTTTTGAGTGTTTTCCAAAAGGGACAATAAGGTGCGGAATCGAGAACCACGTTGTGCCAGCGATCCAATCAAACCTCCACAAAGCAGCAGATAGCCAGCATAGGTGACAGTATTACCGATGGGATCGTGGTTGACCGAGAGTATAGTTCCCTGCTCATCCGGATCATAAGAGGATTGGTAAATCCGAAATTGACCGTTTCGTGCAATATTGTTCATTTGAATATCGACATCCCGGGTGTTGTCGCCCTCAATAATGGTCAGGTCACTCTCGTAAGAGGAGGGAGTATTGGAGCCCGGATACCGAACCAGTCGGAAATCGCGCAATGCGATAGAGAAAGGTAATTTATGTAGTGTGCCGTTGGACTGTACCAGCTCATTGGAGCTCTGTCCGATGCGGATCCGCATGATGCCTTCATACCCCCAAATGTGTGTAGCCCACGCACCGATCAGAATGACCGCAAAACCGTAATGCAATAGTAGAACTCCCCATTGTTTACGTTTGCGTAGGAGGTGTTTGTGCGATAAAAGGACGAAGTTGGCGATCAGTAAGATAAACAGCAAGGTAAACCACCAAGAATGGTAGATGACGCTCAGAGCTGCTTCGGTGCCTAACCCAGTCTCTAAAAAAGTGGCTGAGCCCATTGCCAAAGAGAGTAGAAAGATCAGCATGGCTGTGGCTTGCCATGTTGCTAGCATCTCTTTGATCTCTTTTAGAAACGACATAAATAAAACCCGTAGCTCAACAAAAATACAAATTTTGTTACAAACACCCTTCGCTTATAGAGGTTAAAATCGATATTTTGTCTTGAAATGTACGATTTGTCCCCTCATGTACTGAAAGATGGTTTTATGCTCTTGCTCTTTACATGCAGCTGTTACATGATGTCTCGATCAGCCCTCTCGGAATTATTATATATAACGGTTGTTGAATGTTGTAAATTGCCGAATCACGAAAATATTATGATCCGGTTTGACTGATTGAAGATTATATGACTGTTCCGTTGGTTATGTAGTTCATGTGTGTTGTAAATGATGTTACTCCAAGGCATGCTATGCCTGGAGGAATTTTACTCATGAATCCTATAAGCCAGAAGGATATGGTCGAATAAAAAAGTCTTCTCTAATCAAAGAGAAGGCTTTTTTATTCTGTATAAGTCTTAAAATAGATGGATGAGATATTTTATAAAATGATTACTAAATATATTACCTAATGTACCATACATTGGTACATATGAGGATTAT
>ENA-OVGB01000959-OVGB01000959.1-human-gut-metagenome-genome-assembly--contig:-NODE-959-length-29101-cov-8.665772_pt1 | contig 29101 bp, 23 predicted proteins | sample MGYA00237767_ERZ505413 | MGnify/ENA primary metagenome ERZ505413 (study PRJEB26158, sample SAMN06016410) | human gut metagenome | biome: human gut; feature: ankylosing spondylitis patient; material...
ATTATGAACGCTTCTGCAAGGAAGCTCCGGCTTTGCTTCCGGAACAGCTCTTCCTTCAAAACTTTCAATCAGATCCTGCGTTTCCTGCAATCTACAGCAAGCTGAGGAATTCAGAAACGACCTGCATTGAGGAAAGCGTCGCGGCACTTCCAATCAACCATGGAATCAGCATTGACATTTTTCCTCTGGATGGTTACCCGACAGATAAAAAAGAACAGGAACGACTGGAACGTAAGAAAGCTTGGTTTGTCAGAAAGCTTTCCATTCCCTGCGTTCGTCCTGAGCGATGGAAAGAAGCGGTTGTGAATCCGCTGCGAGCTTTGGGCTTTGGTAAAAATACCGCACAAACTGCTGCGGCCTATACAGCATTGATCTCTGCGTGGCCGGTAGAATCTTCGAATGTCATCGCAAACCACGGGAACTGGCAAGGCCGCTTGGAATACCACAGAAAAGAAATATATGGCGATGGCAGCTACGGCATATTCGAGGGGCTTCCTGTTCGGCTTCCGGCAGACTGTGATGCGTATCTGAAGCAGAAGTATGGTGACTATCGGAAAGATCCACCGTCAGACAGGCAAAAAAGCCATCACAGATACTTGAAATTAGATACCGAGCACCCATACACGGAATACTTGGGATTTTAGGGCACACGCCCTGAAGAATATAGCAAAATCAAAAACAAAGGAAGGTTATGGAATGAAAAGAAAGACACCAGTCAAACTGATAGGCTATTTGTTATGCGTTGCACTTTTGTGTGGCCTGTTGGCCGGGTGTGGCAATGACAAAGTGCAAGAAGAACAGAATGATAATGCTTCTGCAGATACGATTCCAGAAGATGTAGTCGTTCATACGGACTATGGTGATCTGCATTATCCGGATCGTTGGCAGGAGTATGTTACCATTCGCCAGGAGCAGAACGGCAACACGATTGCGGTTACCTTTGAAACCAAGAGCGGAGAAGAAACCTATGAATTGTTCAAGGTTTTAATTGGTGATGACAGCAGTGAGGTTGTCGGCAGCCTGACGGATGACACAGGGACCCAGCGAAATGTTTATCTGCATGTAGATGAACTGCCTGCCGACTCTGGCTTGGAAGAGACAGAGCAGACCCGCTTCTACGCAATGCAGGAGGACTTAAATTATCTGATCGATAATTTAAAATAAATGTAAGGAGAAACTGACATGGCGAGAGGAACGATGAAAAGGTATCTGTCAATTGCCCTTGTCGTCGTCATGCTGCTGACAACGCTGTTGCCTGTTGGCGTGTATGCGGCAGATGACTCGGCAATTGAGGATACCACCACAAACTACGAAGAACCTGTTGCTTCTGAACTCGAGGATGTCTCCATTGAACTGGAAGACCAGAAAACGGAGCAGGCGGATGACACATCTGCCGACACTGAGATTTCAGACTATGCGACATTCCTTTCCTGCTTCAAGGTTCTGGAAGGCTATGCCCAGACCTATGCGGAAGAAAATGCCGGTGAGAATGCCAATGCGCTGATCATCAACTATATCCGTACAGGTGTGGAGCGGTACACCTCCGGCACTTGGGAAATGGTCTGCGGCAAGGAGAATACTGCCTTCACCGCCTACGTTTCCGAGCAGGATACCGCTAATAACACTTCGGCCTCTGCGCTGAAGAACATCAACAACTTCACATTGCCCAATGGCAATAAAGTTGACCTTGGTCATGTGTTTGGCGCAATGGATGTGGCCAATTACGCCAAGATGCAGGGCATGACGGATGCTGTTGTTCAGGCTCGTGCCGACATGGGCAGTTGGGCCGGTGACATTACAGATCTGATGTACTGCGCCGAAAACGTGGATATCGCTGACAAGGTGGATACCACGGAGACTGACGTCGATACGCTTGCTGCCAACATTCGCGCAAGATACCTCGGCGTGGATTACGGCACGCTCAACAATGTAGATCACTCCTTCACCGATACGGACCTCTATGGCGACATGGATGCGTTCTATCTCACAACGGAGATGAACCGCGGCGGTGTGGCTCTGAGCACGATTATCGAGAACTACTTCACCGCAGGGCTTACAGATACAAGCCGCGCTTCCTACTTCCTGACCAACCGCCTGGACGGCATGGTCACCAAGGACGGTATCCGGAGCAAGGTTATGAGTACCTATACCGGGAATACCCTGATCGGTGCGCTGGAGAGCTCCTATTCTCTGACCGATCTTTCCAACTATGAAACGCTGCGTAAAGCGTGCTGCTACGCTTTTGCAGATTATCTCTTTGACCTTGCGGGTGATCCGAACGGTACCGACCCGGTCGACCCCGATCCGGATCCCGAACCCGACCCGGAGCCGGATGACGCATACTACTCTATGCGCTGACCAAGGACGACAAGCAGATCGTTTACTACATTGCGACCGCTGATATTTCCCGCGATGATGTGAGCATCCACGCCAATTATCATGCCAACGATCCGAGCCAGGGCTGGGCCATGTCCCGCGTATCCGACCAGATGACTGCGGCCCAGAAGCGCCACTCCGATCCGGCCGACACGGCGAACTATGTGGAACACTACAATGCCGTGGTCGGCGTGAATGCAGACTTCTACAACATGACGACCGGCGCTCCCAGCGGCGCGCTGGTCATGGAGGGTGTCGAATACCACAGCGGCGCATCGGCGAACTTCTTTGCGATCCTGAAGGATGGAACCGCCATGATCGGCAGCTCCAGCGATTACGCAGCCTATAAAGACCAAATCCAAGAGGCCGTCGGCGGCAGCGTTTATCTGGTCAAGGATGGAAAGTCCGTCGTGACCAGTGCAGCAGACTATTATAACAGCCGTCATTCCCGCACCTGTGTGGGTATCACCGCTGAGGGCAAGGTCGTCCTGATGGTGCTGGACGGTCGTCAGGAACCCTTCTCCGCCGGCGGCAGTGCTGAAGAACTGGCACAGATCATGCTGGACGCAGGCTGTGTGACCGCAATCAATCTGGACGGTGGCGGTTCCACTACCTTCGTAGCGAAGCAGGAAGGCAGCAATACGCTCACGGTCGTGAACCGTCCTTCGGATGGTTATGAGCGTTCCGTTAGTTCATCTCTGATGGTGGTCTCCACAGCCCCTGTCTCTACGGAGTTTGATCATGCCCTGATCACCTCTGCTTATGATTACTTGACGAGCGGCGCCGCAGTCCGCTTGATCGCTTCCGGTGTCAGTGTGTCCGGCAGCGCGGCGGAACTCCCTGCTGATATCACATGGAAGTCTGCGGATGAAACCATTGGTACCGTTTCTGAAGATGGTGTTTTCACCGCCGTCAAGAAGGGCAGCGTGGAAATACAGCTCCTGTCCGGTGACACGGTGATCGGCAGCAAGACGCTTACCGTGGTCGAGCCGAATGGCCTGAAATTCTCCAAAACGAGCATCAACGCCATTTACGGAGACTCGGTACGCCTTCCTCTGGTTGCAACCTATAACGAGAATCCCGTCGCTGTGTGCGCAGGCGATATCACATTTGAACTGAGCAACAGCGCAGCAGGTACTGTGGAAGCTGCGAACAATGGCTTTGCCTTTACCGGCAGCGAGGCGTCCGGTCTGCGCAATGTGACCATCACGGCCATGATCACGCGGGACTACTCCATCAGTGCCACGATCAAGGTCGCTATGTACAGTGCCAATCAGGCGATTTTCGACTTTGACAACGCCACAAGCGGCGACAGAACCTTCGCGTGGACAAGAGATGTCTCCAATGCGGAATATCTTCCCGGAGGAGATGGCGAGACAGACCGCTATCATGTGATCGATCCCAGCCAGCCCATGAATGTCACCTATGTCTTTGGACTGGATATGATGACGATCAAGGTACCTGAAAAGCTGGAGCCGCTTCTGGCCATGGTAGCCGGCGGCGACATCTCCGGCATCACGGCATGGGATCTGCTGCTCCAGCTGGCGGAGCGTGTCAGCTCTAAAACCGAAGTGACGGTGACTTTCCAGTTTGACCAGAATGTCGCTGTGGACATCTCCAACCTGACGGTGTCCAATGATTACTTCCGTCTTACATCCGCATCCTTGGGCGAAAACAATCTGCTCACTGTGAAGTGCAACTTCATCAAGCAGAGCCAGGCCATCGATCCTGATACGGCCAATCCTATTTGCATCCTCAGCGGCGTGCAGCTGTCCGCCAAGGGCGGCGCACAGTGGGATGATAATCAGTGCCTGAGCATTGAGAACTCCGGTTCGGTTGGCTACGACATCTATCTGGGCGCAAACGCGCTCTACAACATGGCGAAGCAGACCTCCTTCCAGGAGCAGTATGGGATCTATCCCTATGAGGAGCCGGAGAATACCACGCACCCCTGCGGCGGCCATTTCTACTGCGAATCGTATCAGGATTTCACGGATCGTTTCATCCTGGACAACGGTTCCTGGTCTGGCTGGAAAACGGTCAACGGTACATCCTACTACTTCGTCGAAAACAATGCCTTGAAAGGCATTCACAAGGTTCCTGGCCTCAACGATGAGAGCAACGAGTATTTCTATCAGTTCAATGAGACAACCGGTGCTTGTGAAGGAAAGGTCACTGGGCTGATTGAATTCGATGGCGCATGGTATTACGCCATCAACGGCGTGGCCAAGTCCGGTTGGTGGAACCTGACGGATGCAGATGGCAACAACGGTTATTACTACTTTGACCCCGACACTTTCCAGGGGCTGAATGGTGAGAACAGCAGCTTCTTCCCCAATGTAACCTATCAATTTGAAAACGGCAAGTTGGTGAAGGGCGCATGGTTGGCCACTGACCACGGTAAGCGCTACTATTATGGCCCCGGCTTTGTTCAGGGCAAGTGGTACACCATTGAAGGCAATCTGTATTTCTTCAATCAGGACGGTTATCGCTATGAGGGCCTCCGGTATGTAAAACTGCGCGACAACCATGATGACCCGATTTATTGGTACGACTTTGGAGAAGACGGCATCTGCCATGGCGTATATAAGCACATGGGGCTATTCTATCTTAACGGAAATACGTATTATACCATCAACGGCATGGTTTGCAACGGCCTGTATTTGGCAGAAGACGGATACTACTATTATTTCGGAAGCGTAGACTACACGGCAGTGAAGAACACCCGTCATTGGGTTTCTTACCCCAATGATACTGGCTTTGCACCGGCATTCTACAGCTTTGATGAAGATGGCCGCATGATCATTGATACGCCCGATCCCTCGAAGGATGGCATTGTGAATGAAGACGGCGAACTGTATTACTATGTCAACGGCGTTCGCTTCTACGCTGGCCTGATTCAGATTGACGGCGATTACTACTATGTAAACAGCTCCTGCAAGGTAGTCACCAACCAGCGCTACTGGGTGTCCAAAACCAATGACCTGCTGCCTGCTGGTTTCTACAACTTCGATGTAGACGGCAAAATGACCGATGCGCCCATTCCGACGCCTGACCCCGATCCGGATCCCAATCCTGATCCTGAGGTGAAGAATGGCATCGTCAACGAGGATGGCGAGCTGTATTACTATGTCAATGGTGTCAAGACCTACGCCGGCCTGATTCAGATCGATGGTAATTACTACTATGTGAACAGCTACTGCAAGGTCATCACCAGTCAGCGCTACTGGGTATCTAAGACCAACAACCTGCTGCCTGCCACATTCTACACCTTTGGTGCAGACGGCAAGATGGTGAGATGACAGAATAACCCATGGGGTATGGCACGTTTAACGCCATACCCCATGGAGAGAAACCTTTCAATGGGGGTATGTTTTGCTTAATCACTTAACAGTAATTTTCTGGACATTGGCATATGTAATCATTGTTCTGTGCGGAATTCAAAATAGAAAATCCCATCTATTGCTTATGCCATTGATAGCAGGAAGTTTAAATTTTGCTTGGGAGATTAATGCGCTGCTGCTTTCGAGAGGTTTTTATGGGCATGTGCTGTGGACGGGATTGGATGTCCTCATTGTTGTTCATAATGTTCGTTTTTTAGAAAAGGGTAAACGCAAGAAGTACTTGCTCTTAATTGTTGTGTTTATCTTAGTTCTATATGGAATGTTCCGTATTCCTAATGTCGATGGACAAAGAATTTCGGTCTTTGCCATAGATCTCATTATGGCAATTGAGTACGTCCTGTGCGCAAAGCAAATCGCACCCCAAGGAAGAATTTCTGTCGGGGTATTGAAACTCTTGGGAGATTTGTATGCATGGCTATCCAATATGCGGAGTTCTGTATTTGTGGCAGTTTGTGGCTTAATAGTGCTACTTCTAAATTTGTTCTATTTGGCTATTTGCTTAGAGCAGAGTTCTCATAGCCGGAAGAAGGTGCAAAGATGATGTCATGGCTTCAAACGAATTCACTGTATCTGTTACTAACAGCAGGAACCATCTTCAATGTGTTCTGGTTGTACAGGATGCGGCGGCAACTCCAAATGAAATGGTATGCCGTACTAATCCTTTCGGTATTGCATACTGCTATCGGCGTATGCAGTGTGAAAATCTTTGCTTTTCTGGAAAGCGGCGACATAGGAAACATGAGTCTGTTTGGCGGTGTGTTTTTTATGCCGGCAGCCTACTGGCTGGGAGCTAAGCTCACCAAGCGACCTTACTGCAAAGTGTGCGATGTGTTTACTCCGTGTATGCTTTTTACACTGATGTGTGCTCGAATCAACTGCATCGTCTCTGGCTGCTGCGCTGGCTTAGTCATACCGGGAACGCACGTTCACTTCCCCACAAGGGAACTCGAGATTCTCTATTATATTGTGATGCTGATTCTGCTCATTCCCAGAGTGAAAAAGAGCAAGAACCCCGGCAGTATTTACCCGTTATATATGGCATCCTATGGAGCGTTCCGCTTCATTGATGAATTCTTCCGGACGTCCTCTACGGGGATGCTATTCCACCTCTCTCATGTCTGGGCAGCCATCGCATTTGCGGCGGGACTCAGCATTTATATAGAAATCAAATCGCGGAATCAAAAGAGAAAGAGGGTATTCAAGAAATGAAAAACACATGGAAGCGATTCCTTTCGCTTGTGCTCTGCATGTGCATGGTCATGGCACTGTTACCCAATGTGACCATGACAGCGTTTGCAACCGAAAGCGGCGAAGTAACAGGCTTGAGCAATGAAAACATCGGCTTGAGCTACAGCGGAGACAAGACGGATACTTGGTCTGCCAACGGCACGACAGTCACGGGCTCAATCCAGAGTTCAAGTGGTTGCAGTACAGCGCATCACAGTTCGACCCTCACAATTACCAACAAGCGCAGTATTGCTGCGACGTTGAGCTTTGATTATGCAATCGATCAGCAGGGTGGAACGATTCAAGTAGACGGAACCGCCATTACTGCGGGCGGTACATTCTCCAAAGAGCTTGCTGCTGGCGGAATGGTAAATATATATATCAAGTCCAACAGCACCAGCAAACCCACCAAAATCACACTGTCCAACCTTGCGCTGTCCGCCAACATTGAAGCGACGGCCACTTTCCTACCCGCAGAAAACGGCTCCTATACTGTGGATGGAAAAGCTGTTACCGAGGAGTTCAGCAACACCCAAAATGCGATAAACGCCTACAAACTGGTTGCGACGCCGGATGCTGGCTATCAGTTCCGCGGTTGGTACAACGTGACGACAAATCAATATGTGGGCACGGACACGACCATCTCGCTGAATGTAGAGGCTGACTGCACCCTCACGGCTTTATTTGCGCCTGAGACCTCTGGCCTTTTTGAAACTGGAGGCCAGGTTTTTGACAAACTAAATGATGCAATCACATATGCACAGGCAAACAGCATTGAAAAAATCACTCTCCAGAGCAAGACAGCTACGCTCAATCAGAATTATACGATTCCCAGTGGAATCACACTTCTGGTTCCGTTTGATGCGGCAAAAACGCTCTTTAAGGAAACTCCAACCGCCGTATCTGCGGGTTCCGTTTCGAACAAGAATAATGAATACAAAAGATTAACTTTAGCAGGTGGCGTAACACTCACCATCCAGGGTGGCCTCAGTGTCGGTGGACAGCACAGATCCTGCGCCGGTTCCTCGGCGGGCTATATGTCAGGCAATTACGGTCAGGTTTGGCTTGAAAGCGGAAGCCAGATTGTGGTCGAAAATGGCGGCAATCTGTATGCATGGGGCTTTGTCTCCGGTGCTGGTTCGGTTTCCGTAAACTCTGGTGGTACGGCACACGAGTGGTATCAGATTACGGACTTCCGCGGCGGAACTGCAACACTTGGAATGGGCAATAAGGTGTTCCCGTTCAGTCAGTATTATGTTCAGAATATCGAGGCTACGCTGACGCTCTATCCTGGAGCAAAAGAAAGCGTTTATGCCGCCGTTTTTGCCAGTAGCCGCATCAATTATTCCGCAATCCCATTTGTTGGCGACGATGGCATGTTTAAGGTGATCTCTGGCAGCCTAACCAAGCAATATAACGGCGCGACGGATCGCATAATCTATACGATCAACGGAGAATCAGAGATAAATAATCTGAATTTGTCGCTTGCAGGTTCCAAGGTAAGCTCGAAGGACTATGTGCTTCCGCTCACAAACAATATGACGGTAAATCTTAGCAGCGGAAGTAAATTTACGGTAAAGCAAGATGCAGCGCTTCTTGCGGGTGTTCAAGCAAATATCGCGACTGGCGCAGAAATGATAATCGAAAATGGGACCACTGTATATGTTTATGATGCCGACGAATGGACGGCAAACAACTATACTTGGGGCGGAAAATTCATTTCAGTCCAGTACAGTCCCAGTAAGGCTTACAACCGCACGAACAATGACTTGCTTGATGCAAAGGTAAATATTGATGGTACGCTGACTGTCAACGGAACCATGTACACCACGGAAAGCGGTGCAGATATCTGCTCCAGCGAGGACACCGGCGTCTACAACCAGCAGGGCGCTCCTGGTAAGGAGACCAAGACGTATCAGTACACGCAGAGCGGTTCCAGCGTGACGGCACACGATATCCCCATTACCCCCGCCAAGCTTCACAACGCCGACGGCACCTATACAGAGACTGCCGGTTCCAAGGCGGGCGACACCTATGTGTACGCCAACGGCAAATGGGCGCTCAAGGGCAACGAAATCACCATTACCTTTGACCCGAACGGCGGTGCGGGCAGCATGGAGCCCATGAGCGTCAACCCCGGCGTTGGTAACAAGCTGACAGGCAACACATTTACCCGTGAGAATTATACCTTTACCGGTTGGAACACGGCAGCTGACGGCACCGGCATGACCTATGCCGACGGGGCGACCGTGAATTTCAGCGCGGATACCACCCTGTATGCCCAGTGGACCCAGAACCCGGTCATCACCTTCAACGCCAACGGCGGCAAGGGAACCATGGGCACGCAGACCGTGAAGCCCAACGAGGCGACCGCCCTGACCGCCAATAGCTTCACCCGTGCGGACTATGATTTCACCGGTTGGAACACGGCGAAGGACGGCACCGGCACGGCCTATGCCGACAAGGCAAACATCACCACCAACGAAAATGTCACCCTCTACGCCCAGTGGAAGCTGCACAAGTATCATGTCCGCTGGCTGAACTGGAACGGCACAGTCTTGCAGGAGGGCGACTACACCTGCGAGAATTGGGCTGAATGGAATTTGGACAACGATACCCCCAGCAGACCTGAGGATGAAAACTACACCTATAAGTTCCTGAATCGCTGGACTCCCTATGATGAGGCGGAAGGAATCAACGGCTGGGGCTTCTATCCTCATAAGGACGTTGATTTCACGGCGGTGTACAACAAGTTTGAAAAGCTCACCGTCACTTTTAATGCCAACGGCGGCATCGGTACGATGGATTCGGTAAAGATCGCCAACGGCGGCTCCGGCGAGTATTACATGCTTCCCGAATGTGGCTTTACTCGCGAGGGTTACACCTTCAATGGCTGGCTGATTACCGGCATGGTCAAGATGAACGAATGGGCCGACGAGGAAGAACTCAATGATGAGCCTTGGACAGAGCCAGAACTGCTTGCACTTTCCGATCTGACCCTCAAGGCCAGCTGGAAGGTCAATTCCTACACCGTTACCTGGAAGAACTACGATGGTACGGAGCTGGCAACCACCGCGGTGGAATACGGCAAAGTACCCGCCTACACCGGTGACACGCCGACCCATCCGGAGGAGCAGCACTATACCTACAAGTTCGCCGGCTGGAGTCCGGAGTTGTCCGCTGTGACCAGCGACGTCACCTACACCGCCCAGTTCAAGGAAATCGGCAAAAATGGCCTGTGCCAGGAGGGCAGCGACACCTATTGGCTGGAAAACGGCAAACACGTTATGGATAAGGGCCTGACCCAGGTGAAGGACGCGGAGGGCCACAACCTGTATTACTACTTCGGCGCGGACGGCAAGGCCGTGAAGAACGTGCCGGAAGGCGGCCAGGACTTCTGGATTTCCGCAGAAAAGGCCAACGGCCTGCTGCCCGAGTGGGGCTACTACTTTGACGAGAATGGCATCATTTTCCACGACAGCCAGTTCCAGAACGGCATTGTGGACGGCTACTACTACATCGACGGCATCAAGGTCCACATGGGCATGTTCAAGCAGGGCGACGACTATTACTACGCCAAGAGTGACGGCCAGCTGATCACCGGGAAGACCTATTACTGCCAGCGCAACAACGGCCTGCTGCCGGATGGCTATTACACCTTCGACGACACCGGCAAGATGATCGATCCTCCCAAGCAGGATCTGAAGAAAAACGGCATCGTATCCGAGGACGGCAGCCTGTATTACTACGAGAACGGCTTCCGCACCTACGCGGGCCTCATCAAGATTGGCGATGACTACTACTACGTCCGCACCGGCGGCGAGGTGGTCCATGGCCGCAGCTATTGGATTACCAAGACCAACGGCCTGATGGCTGAGCGCAGCTACAAGTTCGCCGAGGACGGAAAGATGATCGATCCCGAGATCAAGAAAGATCCCAATGTCAATGGTATTGTCTCCGAGAACAGCAGTCTGTATTACTATGAGAACGGCCTGCGCACCTATGCGGGCCTGATCGAGATTGACGGCAGCTACTACTATGTCAAGACCGACGGCGAGGTGGTTCATGGCCGCAGTTATTGGATCAGCAAGACCAACGGCCTGATGGCGGAGGGCAGCTACACATTCGACGCTGACGGCAAGATGACGAATCCGGTTCTTCGGGATAACACGAAGAACGGCATCGTCGCCGAGAACGGCAGCCTGTATTACTATCAGGACGGCCTGCGCACCTACGCGGGTCTGATCGAGATCAACGGCAGTTACTACTACGTCCGCACCAGCGGCGAGGTGGTTCACGGCCAGAAGTACTGGATCACCAAGACCAACGGTCTGATGGCGGAAGGTGGCTATACCTTCGCCGATGATGGCAAGATGATTATCAGATGACCGAAAAGTAAACCAAAGAACCAATGCGGCCTATGTCGTGTGCAGGAAAGCCTGCACACGACATAGGCCCGCGCAGAAGAGGACACATCGAATGAACGATTCAACGGTCCGCGGCACACCGCTGGTTTCCGTGGTGATGCCTGCCTACAATGCCTGGCGTTATCTCCGGGAGGCCGTCCGCTCCCTGCAGGAGCAGACAGTCAACGACTGGGAGCTTCTGGTGGTGGATGACTGTTCCCAGGATGAGACGCCGCAGCTGCTGCGGCAACTGGCGCAGGAGGATGCGCGTATCCACCCCATTTACAATGAATATAATCGTGGCGCCGCAGCCAGCCGCAATCTGGCGCTGGACCGGTGCACGGGAGAATATATTGCCTTTTTGGACGCAGATGATATGTGGCGGCCCCACAAGCTGGCGCGTCAATTGGAAAAAATAACTGCGGCCGGAGCGGACATTGTCTACTGCTCCTATGCCATGATGGACGAAAACGGCGCGCCCTGCTATGCGGACTTCATCGTGGAGGAGACGGCGACGCTGGATTCCATGCTGAGCCGGAACGAATTTAGCTGCTCCACGGTGCTGCTGCGCCGGGATGCGCTGGCAGGCCGCCGCTTCCGCACGGACTTTTATCACGAGGATTACGTCCTGTGGCTGGAGCTGCTGCAGAGGGGCTGCACCGCTGTGGGGATTACCGACGTGCTGGCAGATTACCGCATTGTGCAGCATTCCCGCTCCAATGATAAGGCCCGCAGTGCGATGCACCGCTGGCACATTTACCGTCAATATCTGCATCTGCCGCTGAGCAGGAGCCTGAGCGCATTTATCCGCTATGCGCTGAGCGGCCTTAAAAAATACAGCGCATAGTGTGGAGGAGAATGGAATGGCCTATACCTTGCAGCAGCACCAGGCGGTTCTGTTGGAAATGCTCTGCCAAGTGGATAAAATTTGTAGAAAATACGATATACCATATACGCTTTTCTCCGGCACAGCGCTGGGAGCGGTGCGGCATGAGGGCTTTGTCCCCTGGGACGATGATCTGGATGTGATCATGCTGCGCCGCGACTACCGCCGCTTTTTGCAGGTGGCCCCGGGCGAGCTGGGAGAAAACTATTTTCTCCAGAAGGAGTTTTCCCAGCATTGGCCCATGTTTTTTTCCAAGCTACGAAAAAACGGCACGGCCTGTATGGAACGGTTTGTTCCCCGGGACCCGCTGATGCACCAGGGAGTCTGCATGGACATTTTCCCCTGCGACAACCTGTCGGATAAGCCGCTGAAGCGGCGGCTGCAATTTGCCGCGTCCAAGCTGGTGATCGCAGGGTCGCTTTTTCGCCGGGGCTATATTACCTGCAGTCCGGCGAAGAAGCTGCTGATGCAGCTGTCTCGGGTGCTGCCCCTGGGAGCGCTGCACCGCTATGTGCTGGATGAAAAGGAGCCGCAGTCCCGGACGGTGCACTCATTTTTCGGCGCCTCCTCCCGGTATGGGCACAGTGTGTATGACCGCCGGTGGTTCACGGAGCGGATATACCTGCCCTTCGCGGGAAAGGCGTTTCCCGTTTCGGCCCACTATGAGCAGCTGCTGACTGTGCTGTACGGGGACTGGCGGCGCATCCCGCCGCCGGAGGAGCGGCGGTGCAAGGTCCACGGAGAGATCGTGGATCTGGATCGATCCTATGAAAACTATTTGCAGCAGCAGAAAGAGAAGGAATATGACATACTCAGCCACAGCATCCGCTGAAGAAGCCAACAATCTGACGCCGCAGCCCCGTGTGCTGGTGATCAGCCACAATGTTTTCAGCGCTTCCGGAAATATGGGCAAAACCATGGAGAGCCTGCTGGGCGGCGTGGAGCCGGAGCATCTGGCGCAGCTGTACTTTCACTCCGAGGTCCCCACGCGCCGGTGCTGCCTGCGCTATTTCCGCGTCACGGACCGGGATATGCTTCGCTCTGTGCCGCTGCGGCGTCCCGTGGGGCGGGCCTATGGCCCTGACGATATTGACCAGGGCCGTGCGGTGTCCCGCACGGATCAGGGCCTGGAGGCCAGGGTCTACCAGTTTTCCCGGCGGCGTACTCCGCTTATTTACCTTCTGCGGGATCTGCTGTGGCGCTTAGGCCGCTGGGATACTCCGGCGCTGCGGGCTTGGATTCAGTCGTTTCAGCCGGATGTGATCTTCTTTTCCGCCGGAGACTATACCTTTTCCTACCGCATTGCCTGCCGCATATCGCGGCGATATGGCATCCCGATGCTGATGTGGTGCTGTGATGATTACTACATAGCTGCGAAAAGGACGCTGTCGCCGCTGTATCATCTGCACCGCCGCAGCCTGCTGCAATGGGCTCGCCGCGCGGCCTCCCAGAGCCCGATGCTGCTGACCATCAGCCGCGAGATGCAGGAGGACTATGCCGCCCTGTTTGGCGTTCCGGCGGAGACGGTGCGCATTCCCGTGGCCATGAATCCCTGCGCTATGCCGCCGGAACAGCGCAAAGGGGTGGTGTATGCCGGTAATCTGGGGCTCCACCGGATAGAACCGCTGCTGGAGCTGGGGCGGGCCCTGCACCGTGGCAATGTTCCCGGCTGCCAGCACATAGATGTATATTCCGGCGAACGGAATGATGAAACGCTGCGCCGTCTGCGGTCTGCGGAAGGCATTTTGTTCCACGGCGCTCTGCCGGGACAGGATATCCCCGCCCTTTTGGGGCGGGCAAAGTATCTTGTGATCACGGAAGCATTTGACAAGGCGACTCGCCAACGGACCCACTATTCTCTCTCCACGAAGATCGGAGAAAGTCTGGCCAGTGGGGCGTGTATCGTAGCATACGGTCCGGAGGAGATATCCTCCATGCGCTACCTGGCTGCATATCAGGCTGCATGCATGCTCCACAGGGCGGAGGATGCGCCATCGCAACTAAGATGGTTGGAGGAGAATCCTGTGCTCTACCAGGGCTATGCCCAGCGAGCTGCTGCGCTGGCTTCTCGGGCGCACGATCCTCAGACAAACCGCCAGACCGTCTGCCGCCTGCTGTGGCAGGTGTGGAAATTCGGGAGGCGACAGACATGAAGGTTCTACAGCTCAACTGTGTATATGGAACTGGAAGTACAGGTCGGTTGGTGCAGCAGCTCCATACCGCCATGGAAGCACAAGGCATCGAATCCGTCGTGCTTTACGGTCGAGGACCGTCCACATGTGAGCCCGGTGTCCACAAGATATGTTCTGATCTGTATGCCAAGGGCTGCAAGGCCATTGCTGCATGCACGGGCCTGCGGTATGGCAGCTGCCTGCTGTCCACGGCGGCACTGGAGCATCGGATCGGCCAAGAAAAACCGGATGTGGTGCATTTGCAGTGCATCAATGGGAACTTTGTCAACATTTATCGGCTGACAGATTGGCTCAAACGAAGCGGCATCCCAACAGTGCTAACGCTGCACGCGGAGTTTCCGTTCACTGCCAACTGCTCCCATGCCTACGACTGCGATGGATGGCTGCATGGCTGCACCCGCTGTCCGGATGGCCATCGGGCGTCCGGCGCATGGATTCCCCGCACCGGGGCGTCGTTTCAACGCATGAAGCGTGCTTTTTCCGGGTTTCGCCGCCTGGCGGTGGTGTCGGTTTCACCGTGGCTGGAGCGGCGGGCGAAGCGGTCTCCTATTCTGGGCGCGGCTCGGCAGGAGATCATCTGCAATGGCGTGGATACGGAGCTGTTCCGCCCCCGGTATTTCGCTGCGCTGCATCAGGAGCTTGCTCTGGATGACGGGCCGGTGCTGCTGCATGTAACGGCGGACTTTGACCCCCGCCCCGGCCATCACAAGGGGGCGGCCTATGTGCTGGAGCTGGCGCGTCACCTGCACAAAGAGGGCGTCACGGTGCTGGTAGCCAGCGGCCGGTGCGCCAATGTGGAGAATCTGCCGGATAATGTACGTCTGTTGGGACGGATCGACGACAGCCGCCGCCTGGCGCAGCTGTATACCCTGGCGGACGTCACCGTAGTCACAGGCCGGCGGGAGACGTTCGGCATGCCCTGCGCGGAGAGTCTCTGCTGTGGTACGCCGGTGGTTGGCTTTTTGGCCGGAGGGCCGGAGAGCATTTCCCTGCCGGCATACAGCTGCTTTGTTCCCTACGGTGACTGCACTGCGTTGGAACAGGCAGCGCGATGGCTCATGGCGCAGAGTGTGCCGCCCCAGACGATAGCCGCCCAGGCGGCAGCCGCCTATTCCAGCCGGGAAATGACCCGGCGCTACATCGAATTGTACAGGAGTATGCTATGCGTTTGACGCGATTGGATGCATTTTTAATCCGGGTGCTGTACGCTATGGCCGCCCTGATCGTAATACTGCAGGTGCTGGATCAGGATGCTCTGGTCAGTATGGTATTTTACGCCTCCTTTGCGGTGGCGCTGGCGCTGTGGCTATCGGCGGTGTGCCAGAAAATGGAGCTGCTGGACGCAGTGGTGCTGGCAGCGATTGCCATAGCGCTGATCAATGTGCTGCTGAATGCCATTTCTGCAAACGCCGCGCTGTCCTTTCAGTATCTGAAAAAGTATATCATCTTTGCCGTCACGCTGCTGCTGTTTGCCGCTGCGGACAAGCTGCGCATTTCCACAGCGGTAGGTCATTGGATCAACCGAACTATGACGCTGGCCTCCATAGCTATGACCCTGACATTTTTCTGGAAAGGACAGGAACTCTATGAGATGCACGGCATTGTCTCCAACTATTTGACATTTCACTTTACTAACCCTAACCTGGTGGGTTTGTTCCTGTTCTGTCTGGCTGTATATCAGTTCATCCTTCTTTTGTATGAGCATGATTTGAAGCGAAAGCTGTTTCATGGCGTACTGTTTATGTTTATGGCAGTCTTTATTCTAAAAACGCAATCTCGAAATGCCCTCCTATCCCTGGCTGTTTTTTTGGCCATAGCAGTTTCGATGTTCCGGCTCAATAAGCGGACGGTTACAGTAAAAAAATGGGCCTGCGCGTTTATAGCCGCATGGCCGCTGCTGTTTGCCGGACTTTATATGCAGCTATATGGCAACAATGTGGTTGGCCGCATGCTGAGCTTCGTGGTTAGCGAGGGCAAGCTACTGGACTCCCGCGTCAAGATGTGGCGGTTTGCCATGCGGTGGTATAAAACCTCGCCGGTGGTCGGCGCCTATGATCAGATCACCGAGGGACTTGGCGCAGGACAGATGCATAATACGCACATAGATATTCTGGCGGCTTACGGACCGATGGTGCTGGCGCTGGTGTGCATAATTCTGTATATGCTGATGCGGCGCGGCGCGGCCAACGCCACCCGCCACCCGCTGTATGTGATAGCCTTCATGTGTACCATCGTTATGGGCATGGGCGAGGCGGCGCTGTTTGGCGGCAGCCTTGGCCTGTATATTTTCGCCGTGGGCTTTCTGCTGCTGTCGAATATGCAGCAGGAGGAGCCCTCTCCTTCGGAGGCGGAGGTGGATGCACCGTGAGGCTGGTATTCCTGTCCAATTACTATAATCATCACCAGCACAGCCTCTGTCAGGCTCTGTACCAGGGCGCGGAGTCGTTTCACTTTGTGGAGACGGCCCCCATGGACCAGGAGCGGCGGCAGCTGGGCTGGGGGATAGAAACGCTGCCGCCCTATGTGACAGCGGATGCATCCGTGCTGGATCGGGCAGATATAGTCCTGGCCGGATCTGCGCCGGAGACATTGATCCGGCGGGCGATTCTGTCGGGCAAGCCGGTGCTGCGGTATTCGGAGCGCCCTTTGAAAAACGGGCCGAAGCCCATGAAATATCTGCCCCGGCTGGTTCGGTGGCGCCGCCGGAACCCGTCCGGTCGGCCGGTGTATCTTCTGTGCGCCAGCGCATATGCGGCGGCGGATTACGCACGGTTCGGCCTGTTCCGGAACCGGAGCTACCGCTGGGGCTATTTCCCGGAGTGCCGTGTGTATGATGATTTTCAGTGGCTGCAGGAGCACAAGAACCCCCGGTCCCTTTTGTGGGCCGGACGGTTTCTGGATTGGAAGCACCCCGGCGACGCGGTGGCGGTGGTCCATCGCCTTGCGGCGGAGGGCGTGGACGTTCGCCTGCAGCTGACAGGCGCCGGCCCTCTGGAGGAGGACCTGCGCCGTCAGATCGGCGAGGATTCCCGCATCACGCTGACCGGCCCCATGCGCCCGAAACAGGTGCGGCACTGCATGGAGCAGGCCGGTGTATTTCTGTTTACCAGCGACCGGCGGGAGGGCTGGGGCGCGGTGGTCAACGAGGCCATGAACAGTGGCTGTGCCGTTGTGGCCAGCTGGGCCGCCGGTTCGGTGCCTTATCTGCTGCGGGACGGCATAAACGGCCTGGTATATCCCTCTGGCGACAGGGAAGCCCTGTATCGCCGGCTTCGGATGCTGCTGGATGACGAGGATATGCAGCATCGCATGGGAAGGCAAGCCTACCGCACTGTTACCGGGGTGTGGAGCGCCGGTGAGGCGGCCCGGCGGCTGCTGCTTCTGACGGAGCACATTCTGGCCGGAGAGGACGCTCCGGTGCTGTTTGAAGATGGTCCATGCAGCCCCGCTCCGCTGCTGCGGGACACAGGAGAGGAGCTTTGATATGACAGTCAGGGGGCTTCGGCGACGTATTTGCTGGCTTTTTGTGAATCATCTCCTGCCGCAAGGCAGGTGCTTTGCAGCCCGAAGGAATCTTCTGAACTGGGCGGGCTATCCGGTGGGCGCCGGCACCCGCATTGCCGGTGCGATGCATGTGACCACAGAGCTGTCTATCGGCAGCAACTGCTGGATTGGCCGGAACTTTACCTGCCACGGCAATGGCAGCGTGACCATTGGCGATCGATGTGATATTGCGCCGGATGTGATGGCAGTCACCGGCTCCCATCGGCTGGGCGGCCATAGCCGTCGGGCCGGAGAGGGGTATAATCTGCCCATAACGGTGGGAAGCGGCTGCTGGCTGGGGGTAAGATGCACTCTGCTGGGCGGTGTCACGGTAGGAGACGGCAGCGTTGTGGCGGCTGGGTCTCTGGTAAAGGATAGCGTTGACGAAAATGTCATGGTAGGAGGAACACCTGCCCGATTGCTCCGGAGGCTGCTGGATGAAGATTAGGCTTTTGCAGAATCGCGTGGCGAAAAACGCTGGTTGGCTCATTGGGACCAAGGTGCTCCAAATGCTCATCAATCTGGCGGTGAGCATTCTGGTGACCCGCTTTCTGGGTCCATCGAATTATGGCCTCATCAATTACGGAACGGCCTATACGGCGTTCTTCCTGTCCCTGTGCACACTGGGACTCAACTCCATTCTGGTGAAGGAATTTGTGGATACCCGCTGGGATCACGGAACGGTATTGGGCACATCGCTGGTGCTGCGGACGGCATCCAGCGTCCTGTCAGTGGGGATCATTCTGTGCATCGTATCCGCCGTGGATCGGGACGACCCCACCGCCGTGGCTGTGACGGCATTGTGCAGCCTGAGCCTGCTGTTCAACATCTTTGACGTGTTCAATTATTGGTTCCAGTCCCGGCTGGAATCCAAGGTCACTGCGCTGGCGGCGCTTTGCGCCTATGCGGTGGCGGCGGGATATAAGGTGGCGCTGTATGCCATGGGGAAGGACGTGACCTGGTTCGCCTTCGCCACGTCGGTGGACTACATTGTGTTGGCTGCTCTGCTGCTGATGTGCTATTGGCGGCATGGCGGAGCGCGGCTGCGCTTTTCGTGGAAATGCGGACGCGAGCTGCTCCGCCGCAGCTGCCATTTTATTCTGCCCGGCATGATGGTAGCCATTTATGGCTACGTGGACAAATTCATGCTCAAGCATATGATCAGCGATGCGGAGATCGGCTATTATTCCACGGCGGTCAGCGTGTGCTCCATGTGGAGCTTTGTGCTCTCGGCGATCATTGACTCCGTGTATCCTACTATTATGGAAGCGTATCAGACAGACCGCCAGCTATATCTGCGCCGCAACCGGCAGCTGTATGCCATTGTGTTTTATGTGTCGGCGGGCGTGTCGGTGGTCATCGCTGTGCTTGGAAAATATGTGATTTGGCTGCTGTATGGCCAAGCATATCTTCCGGCGGCGGCTCCGTTACGGGTCGTCACCTGGTATACAGCGTTTTCCTATCTGGGTGTGGCCCGGAATGCGTGGGTGGTGTGCGAGAATAAGCAGCGCTACCTGAAATATTTGTACCTGTCGGCAGCAGTTGTCAATGTGATACTGAATCTGCTGCTGATCCCGAGCGGCGGTGCGGTGGGCGCGGCGGCGGCCTCCCTGATCACGCAGACGGCCACCATTCTGGCAGCTCCTATGCTGATTCCGGCCATGCGGGAAAATACCCGCTTGATGGTGCAGGCGATTCTCCTGCGGGACGTGCTGCCCCGGAGGGAAAAGTGAGGCATGGCTACTTGGCTTTTTTCAGCAGGTCTATTGTTGCTTTATCTTTCTCCCTGAAAGCAGACGGCGGGATTTTTACAATGAGCCAGGATATCTTCTGTTTCAAGCAAGTCGACGAAAGCAGATAATTGTGTCTGTTTGCCGCCACAAGACTGAACTTTTGTGCCTATTCCGATAGAGAAAATACTTGGGACGGCAAGCACTATATCCACACCGCTGGTACCGCCGAGGAAACCTCCATAGATTTTGTCACAGTGGATATAGCTCAGAAAAAATCTATACCACACGCTATGGCGCCGGTACGGACCGCGAAATGGCCTTCTGATTGCAGGGAAGTATTTGTTCCTTACATCAGGTATCGGCGGAGTTCGGCAATGGCTTTCTTAACGGATTTAATGACCGCAGGATAGCTGCACCCCTCCAACGCCGCGATCTGCTCATAGGTCAAGCCTGCAAAGTAATACAACTCCAAACGACGGCGCTGCGTGTCAGGCAGTATGGTAATTGCTTTATGTAGTGCTTCTTGCATTAATTTCCCTTCAATCCAATCATCTACCTGATCTCCTGACGTACAAATAGCTTCCGGAAATTGCACACCTCGGGCAAAATGCCGTTCTTCCTCATTGTGCAGACGTTTTACGTCCAATTCTAATTGATTCATGGCATGGTAGAGCTCGATACCAAGTGCAATGCAGTGGTCTTTCCCCTCGCCGTCAACAAATCTCACATAAAACTGTGGTTCTGCGTTTTCTGCCTCAACTGTGAAAATTGTGTACGGAAAATCCGCATACTTCCTCCTTTTGGGGCGTGTATTCTTGCTGCGATAAAATTTATCCATTTTATGTTCCTCCTTTATTGTCCGATTTTTTGCGTAGCTAAAAGTCGGACGGAGGACCCCGGCACGGCACATGCCTGGTGAGCGATTCGCAGTGTAATGAACTCGGTCTTCGTAAAGGCATTTTGTTCATATTCAACTGGCAGCATCACGCCATAACACAACACCACTATAAAAAGCGCTTCTATAAAGGACAGGTCGTCTTGACCGTTCCTTCATAGAAGCGCTTTATTCACTTATACGCACCGCGCAATCCGGCATCTTTTATCGCATCACCTGGCAGCTCCAGCTTCTGCTGATACTTGGAAAGAGCATCGGGCATTAACAAGTCATCCTTTTCGCGAAAAATTCCCCTGAATGCAACCGATAAGACCATAGTCCCTCCATTTCGAAACTATTTCGTTCAGTCTTACTTGTAATACCATCGTACCAATTAGCATGGCGTATTGCAATATATTTGGCTATATTATTCGCTAAATTCTGTCAGGCATTTTGCTAATATATCGCGCATCACCGCCTAATAAAGCCATATCCTAGTATTCGATGATCGCCAACTGGATAAGAGTTCCGACGGCATAAATTCTTGCTGTTACCTTCAACTGTATAAATACTTCCATCCTTGACGCATTCCACGATACCCACATGATCGGCCTCCCCGTCCCGGGGGCTAGAGCCGCCCTGATTGTCCCAATCGAAGAAGATGATCATGCCAGCGACAGGCTCGGCGGAGCCGTCCAACCATTGCCCACGATCCCGAAACCACTGCACACCATTTCCGCAACCGGCAAATTTTGGGCAAACACCGGTGTCGATATAGCCGCACTGGGCGGCACACCAGCTGACAAAGCAGGCGCACCATTCCACATGGCTTTCAAACCCATACCAAGACCAATACGGCTCACCGCCTATATTTCCGACCTGCGACAGAGCCACTGTGACGATAGCATCGTCCCCGGAGTAAATGCCGTAAAGGACGGCAGACCATATACTGTGATTTTCCTCAGCAAGCAGTTCGGAAAGCTGCTGCCGCTGATCGGCGTTGAAATTGAAATGGTCTGCCATCTCCTCGGCGGTTCTGTGGCTGCCCGTGATATAAAGATAGGTGCGTGTGACCGTCGTGGCGGTTTCCACGATGTTTCCGTGGCCGTCGTCGGTTTCGATGATGACCTCCTCGGTTTTTCTCTCCGTGCAGGAAGATATTTTGTTCATCTGCCAGAAAATATCCTTGAGGATGGTTTTCTTGGCATCGTCCACCGTAGCGACTTCCTGTGGATCGTTTGGGTCAGTTGTGGTCTTCACCGCATACACCGCCAGCACCTCCGGCCAGGCCGCACGGGACCCGGACATTTTCAGCTCATCATGGGGGCTACTTACCCTTGTGGCGTCAATCTGCAATTGATAGTCGGCATTGATCTCCTGCACAACCTGCCGCATGGTCTGTCCCGCGCCGCTGTCCTCGCCGGAGAAGAAAATGCCGAAGCACGAACCAGCAATCAGCCCAATCGCACAGAGGCCGAGGATAATCGTCACCGCTGCCCAGCCGCCTGCGGCAATGGCGGCAATGACAGCCTTTGTTCCGGAGATAGCCGCCTTTGTTGCGGACACCGTTGCCCTGGCAACGCTCCGAACCGTCTGGGCAGCGGCCCTCGCTGCAGTCTTGACCGCCTGCGCCGCCTTTGGCGCTGCCTTTGCGGTAGACTTTACTGCCTGCGACGTCCCAGAACCGACGGGTGTCGGCTTTACGGAGATGCAGCCAGTCCGCTGTACATGGCGAATATCTGCCGACACCGCTTTTGTAGACTTGGGTGCATGGACAGTCTGCGCTACTTTCTCCGGCTTGTTTTCTCTCAGCACATCCCTGCATTTTTGCATTTGCACCCTTGCCTTGTCCGCATTTCGCCGTGCATCAGAAAAGCCACGACAGCCCCGCTTCCGGAATTGGAAGCCCAACTCGGAGACTGCGCCTTGCGCCGTACGCTCCAGCTTCTGAGCGCTGTACTCCTGCGAAGAAGTCTCTGCAGGAGTGGCGTTACGTTCAGCAGCATCCTTTGTGCGGACGGCCACAGGCTTCAGGTGCTCAGCGGCAACCGCCGCACGGTCAATGGTCTTAACGGTTCCCTTGACGGCCTTTCTTGTTTTCAGGTCTGCCATTGCGCCCCCCTCAATTCTCATGGAGTGTGACATTTTCCATTCACTCATTTCGTCTTACCCCCAACAATAATGCTCTCGTCCGGTTTGGTGGTCATCAGGCGGTACAGCTCTGTATCTTTCGGAAACTGATTTTTGAAGGGCACCAGTGCGCCGCCGTAGCGCAAAAGGCCGCAGCCTGCCGGGGCGTTGGTGATATAGCCGGTCTGCTCCGGGGAAATGTTCAAAAGTGCTGCCAGCTTCTCCCGGTCGCTGGGAGCCTGATTGAGCAGGATCAGCATTTCGGAATTCGACAGCATGGTACTGGCCTGAACGGAATCCAGCAGATACTCCACATTCTGCGTAATGGCGGTGGGATAGGCACCGCGTTTACGGAAGCGACGCCATGCGGAATCAAAGAAATCCGCGCTGTACGGATTCTGAAAGACCACATGAAATTCGTCGATGAACAGGTGCGTCCGCTTGCCCTTGCGCCAGTTTTCCGTCACGCGGTTGAGCATGGCGTCGGTGATAATCAGAAGCCCCATGGTTTTGAGCTGACGCCCCAGATCCATAATGTCATAGATAACGATACGGTTTCGGGTGTCCACATTGGTTTCATGGGCAAAGGCATCCAGACTGCCGGTGGTGAACAGCTCCAGCGCCAGCGCCAGATCGCGGGCTTCTTCCTCCGGCTGTGCCAGCAGCTTTTCCCGGAGAACACGAAGCGTCGGGACAGGGCCGCCGCGCTTATAGGCCGCATACACGGCGTCTACGCACCGGTCGATGATGCTCTTTTGCAAGGGGCCGATGCCGCCGCGGTCAAGCTGTTCAAACAGGGACAGGATAAACTCGGATTTATCTACTACCGGGTTGCCGCCATCGCCGTAGCCCTCCACCATGTCCATGGCGTTGATATGGTCGGGGCTGCCCGCCGCAATGCGGATGACCTCACCGCCCAGCGCCTGACCCAGCGCATAATACTCGCACTCGGGATCACAGATCAAAATATCATCCTTCGTGGCCAGCGCCAGAAAGACGATCAGCTCCTTTGCCGAAAAAGATTTGCCGCTGCCGGGTACGCCGGTAATGATGGTGGATTGGTTGAGCAGATTTGCACGGTTGCACAGCAGCAGATTGCCGGAGATGGCGTTCTCACCGTAATAAATGCCGCCTGGCTCCATGATCTCCTGCACACGGAACGGCATCAGCGCCGCCAGCGCTTCCGAGGTGAAGGTGCGCAGAATATCAATTTTCCGCACGCCAATGGGCAGTGCTGTGTTCAGGCCGTCCATCTGCTGAAATCGCAGCGTGGCCATTTGGCACATCCGCTGTGTGGCAGAGGTGAGGATGTAGTCGGTGTCAGCGTCCAGCTGCTGCTTGCTGTCCGCCGTATGCACCAGCGTCACCATGCCCAGAAGCATCCGCTGGTCACGGGAGGTGAGGTCGTCAAGAAATTCCTTCATCTCCGCCCGCTGCTTTTCCATGTCGTAGGGGATCGTGCCGGAGAAATTGTTGTTTTGCTGCTGCTTGCGTAAAAAGTCCACGATGTTTCTCTCTACGCCGAGCAGACGGCTTTCTCCGTCGCGGATCGCCTCGTCCATGGGGATCGGTACCACATCAATAGATAGGATCATCGGCCGGTCAATACCGGACAGCTCCGAGAGAATATCGTCCCGCAGATAGGCGGCGTAATCCTTGAGGAACAGCACACGGCCGTAACGGTCGCCCATGCGGAAACAGTCCCGGTCAAATTCAAAGCTGTCCGGACAGATGTAGTCCTTAAAGCTGTGACCCAGTTTCATGGACAGCTTTGGGTCGAAATGAAAGTCCGCTTCCTCGCCGTGACGGAAAAAGCCGTGCAGAATGCGCAGCCGATCCATCATATCCAGCTCCGTGCAGCGCGAGCCGAGGCGGGAGAGCGCCAGCGTATACTCTGAACCGGTACGGGCGAAATAGCTTTCGGCCTCCTTATAGCTTTTGCGTGTGATCGTCACCGTGATATACAGGTCGCGGATCATACCGCTGGCGTGGGATGCTTTTTCCAGCAGCATATCGTTATATTCCTTGCGGTAATGGTCGCGGCCGTCGTTTTCATAGGGGATCATGATGTATTCCTCAAAATCACGGCGGTTGAGCTTTCGGGTAACGATGCTCAACTTGGTGTCGGCGTTACTGTCGCAGAGGTTCAGCAGGGCGCTGTACCCCAGCAGCATGGATTTCTGATCTTCCTCGCCGGCCAGCGCGTAGTTGATGTCGGAAAACTGCCAGGTGCGGCTATAGCGGTTCTGCCCCACAAGCAAAATACCGCTTTTCCAGACCGTGCGGATGGGGATCACCTCCTGCACGCTGTGAGGGATCATAAATTTATCCGTATCTCTGCGGCGGATGTTTTTCAGTGTTTTCAGCATTTTTGCCTCCTTCGGGTGTGGTCGGATGTCGTTTTGAACTTAGGGTAAAATGCACCCAAGTTTCCAATGTCAGTGTCGTTTTTGGGCTTTGGCGTGCGCTTCCCGCATGGCTTCGCGGTATAAATTCTTCGGCTTGAAGGTCAGCCGCCTGGGGATCAAAAATTCCGAGCGTACCCATGCGATCACGAATTTTTCCGCCGTCATGCCGTGGTATTTTACAAAGCCCATGGCAGCAAAGGGAGCCGCGCCGAGGATACACAGCCAGCTGACCGTTTCCGTACCCAGCACATTCCGCAGACCGAAATAAATACCGACGGCAACACCGCAGGCCAGCACAGAAAAAACGAGCTGCCACAGCGACAGCCCGAAAAACATATTCTCTTTATATTCGCGTATCTCGCGATTGATCTTGATTTCCATAGTCGTTATCCTCTCTCCGGTGTGCTTTTAGCCGGTGCTTTCGGTTGGAGCGCCGTGGGGCTTTCACCGCTCTCCGGTCGGAGAAAATTCAGCCGCGAGGCAGCATAAATAGCATTGTCATTGAGCTGACGCTGCCATGCGCCGACAGACGGCGCCCATTTGAAGCCGTTATATTTTAGCTTGCTTCGCTGTTCCTCCGTGGGCTTTCCGTCAAAATACAGGCGCAGGCGATTACCTTCCTTGTCTGCCTCGGCATGACCACCCGGAAAATCCCAGCCTACATATTCCGTGTTTTGTGTTCGGGACACCTCCTCAATGCGCTGCCTAAGTCTGCGCATTTCCGCTGTGTTGCCGCTGAGTATATAAGACGGATAGGGCTGCTTTTCCCACGAATAGCCGGTTTGCACACGCTCGTCCAGCTTGGTCGCCTCCGCGTCCGAAAGGCCGGGACAACCCAGCGCCGTGGCGTGTTTCTTGAAGTAGGCGTTGATCTCCTTCATACGTGCGTGCTGCTTAGTCAGCTTATCGAGCTTCGCTTGCAGCTTTTCCACCGCCTGGGGATCATCGCTGCGAATTACATTATTTTGAATCATGGCATTACTCCCGCTTTGCCGGAAGCACGACCGCCGCTGTAACCTCCCGGATGAGCTTGTCCAGCCGCTTGCTGTCCTCGTCATAGCGTTTTGCATCCACCACATTCAGTACATGGGCTTTCTGAGCGATCTGGTTAAGGTTGTGCCCTACATAGTGCATCTCACGCATAAAGGCAAAGTATTCCGGCGGCGGTGCTTCACGGGGTACCTCTCCGGTGATCAGATGGCGAAGGTAGGCTTCGCGGGACAGACGGCATTTTTTCACTTGTTTATTCAGATTTTCCGCTTCCTTGCGACTTAGCCGCACCTTGATCTCAATGTTTCGTTTAGTCATGTTCATTCCTCCATATAGCGATATTGCCGCGCTCGGCGGCGCAGGGGTTACAGGGGGATGCCCCTGTCAAGCTGCCTTTTGTCCCCAAAAGGCGTTGCTTGCTGGTATAGCACATTCTCACGCTCCCTGCGGTCGTGCGTCGGAGCCGACCTGCCGACAAACGATCATCGCTCCCGATCCCGTCCGCGCTCCGGAAGCGCCATCACACGGTCATAGTCCTCGCGGAGCATATAGCAGCGCTCTACGCCCCAGCCCTTTTCACCACCGCGTTCGACCGCCATATACTGCTCCAGCCGGACACAGGGATCCGTTCCGTCCAGACAGCTTCCATAGACGGAGTATCCGCCCATATTCGGCTGAAACGCTTTATTGCCGCTGGACACGGTGTAGGTGCGGGAGCGTTCGCTGTATTGTGCGGTAAAACAGTCCTGCATAAAGGTGATATAGCCGCATACATGAGTGCCGGCACGCTCGGCTTTACGAAACAGCTCTTTCATTTTCCCATAGGGTAATTCGACCTGCTGTTCGGGATACTGCGCCGAAAAAGACACGCCGTCAAAATCCTCGGCCACAAGAATGTGCTCGCTGTTTTGATACTGACGGCGCACCGCTTCTTCGGCTTCTTCGCGACTTTCGGCTTCCACCGTAACGGCCCGTTTCAATGTTTCGGTAATGATGACCCTGTATTCGCTCATCGTGCAAAGCTCCTTTCCGTCATCGGATTTTCTTTCGCCGGTTGCAATCCCATCCGTATACAAAGCCAATCGTTATAATCCTTGCCTTGCCGGGGGAAGGCACTTGCTACTTTATAACGCTCGGCCAACTGCTGTCGGATCGCCTCGGTGGCGCTGCGTCCGGTCATGTCATTATCCAGGCACAGGCAAATGGTTTTGATCTCCGCATGGTCTTTCAGATACTGTGTCAGCGCCAACGGCAGACGGTGCTCCTGTGTTTCCTTTTGCGGCTTATAGACTCCGGCCAAGGATAACAGATGCTGTGACCGCCACGACAGCCCGCCAGCCTGCGCCATGGTGGCATAGGATAACAGGTCGATGGCCGACTCGAATACGCAGAGCATCCGACTTTCGCCCGTAGCCGGGAGGGCAAAGGAAAATCTCTTGTCGCTGCCGGTCGCCTCGCCCTTAAAATCCGTTCCGATGCCTCGCAGGCACGCATAGCGCGGCGTTCCGTTCCTATCCATGCCGACGAATACGGCATTATGGTAGGGGAGGCTTTCATACAGCTGGCCGGAACGGATACACTGCTCGATCAATCCACCGTCAATGCCGCGACTTTTCAGATAGGCAATAACACGGGTGCTGCTGTTGCTTTTGGGCGGCAAGAGCAGTGTTTTCGGCTTCTCCGGCTGAGCACGGGCATGAAAAACGGGCGACCTTTCCGCCACCCGTCCCACGATCCGCTCTACCGCCTCGGTAAAAGGAAGCTCTTTGACCTTGATCAGATAATCCAGTGCTGTTTTTCCGCCGATCCCGCGTGAGAACCAGCACCACTTTCCATTGGAGATTTTAAGGCTGTCATGCTCGCGGGTGCAGTAAGTGCTGCCGCCGAAATGCACCAGCTCCTGCGGCTCATAAGTCTGGAGGTAGGTCAGCAAGTCCATTTCCTTTGCCCGATCGATCATCTCTTTTGTGACATAGCCCATCGGTTCATCAACTCCTTGAAATAGAATAAGCCGGACAGGTTTCACATTAGTGAAAGCCGTCCGGCTATGTAGGGGATCTGCATACTCTATGCAGATCGTGGTTATTCGGTTGTGGCGTCCTCATATGATAAATCAACTTATGATAATCTCGTTTATAGTATATGGCAAGGGCGCAGAGGAGCCGATCCATTATCAGATATTTTTCCCATCAATTTTCCTATGGCTAAATTATATCCGCTGCCGCTTGAATAATTTTATCATCTGATTTTGCATTATTTCTGCAAAAACAAGATATAAATATTGACACAGACGATTTTAACTGCTATAATATAGGCGAAGAATGGAGAAACTATACTGTGGATGGAGGTATCCGCTTATGCTTATACAGTTTTCGATTGAAAACCACCGGTCTATCAAGGATAGCGCGGTGATCAGTTTTGCCGCTTCAAAGGATAAGTCTTTGGAGTCTTATCTGCTGCACCCGGACGAAAAGAGAGCACTTTTACCGGCTATTGCTATTTACGGAGCGAATGCCGCCGGCAAAAGTAATGTGCTGCACGCACTGATGACGATGAAGGATATGGTCGTCGGAGAAGCGGCCAAAATATCCAAGGGACAAAAATTGCCATGGGAACCGTTTGGTGACACCACAGTGCCTACATCCTTTGAGGTCGTGTTCATTTATCAAGGTGTTCGGTATGCTTACGGCTTTTCTTTTGATGCCAAGAAGATCTATACGGAGTATCTATACCATTGGCCGAACGGGCGCGAGGCACTGATTTTCTCAAGAGAAAACGGCGCATACGAATTCCGTGAGAATGTTAATGAGCAAATCACACTCAGTAACCGCACGCCGGATAATAAGCTGTATCTTGTTTCCTCAAATGACTGGAACTTGCCGCAAACGGAAAACGCCTACAAGTGGTTCTTGGAAAAGCTGACATTCTTGAT
>ENA-OVGB01000979-OVGB01000979.1-human-gut-metagenome-genome-assembly--contig:-NODE-979-length-28803-cov-5.222033_pt1 | contig 28803 bp, 20 predicted proteins | sample MGYA00237767_ERZ505413 | MGnify/ENA primary metagenome ERZ505413 (study PRJEB26158, sample SAMN06016410) | human gut metagenome | biome: human gut; feature: ankylosing spondylitis patient; material...
CTCACCACGCTGTCGATTATCGCCTACTACGGCGTGCGCCGCATGCGCCGCCGCGCATAAGACGCGTACTGTTTCCGTATCTGTATAGATCATACAGATCGTACAGATCGTACAGATCATATAGATCATATAGATCATATAGATCATATAGATAATCTCTTCCCCCTTGTCCCGCCCGAAGGCTCGCCCTGCGGGTGGGATTTTCTTTTTCGGGGGCTTGTATTGCCGGCATATTCGGAACTTTTATTGCCCTCGTGTCCGGTTTTTTATTGCCCTCGTGTCGGGATTTTATTACCCCCGTGTCGGGAATTTTATTGCCCCCGTCGCGGGAGTCCTGTTGGGATGTCTGACGGCCGTACCGCCCCCGAAAAAGGCTCTGCGGGGCATGTGGAGGGGGTGCTGCGGGAATTTGTGCCGAAAATTTTTCCCAATCGCAATAAAATGTTGTATTTTTGGAACAAATTACGTTTTTGGGGGGGCGCAGGCTCCGCGCCGTCCGCCCCGTTTAATCTTCAAATAACTTATGGCCAAAGAGTTCAAACGTTATCTCATAACATCCGCTCTGCCCTACGCCAACGGCCCTGTCCATATCGGGCACTTGGCCGGCGTATATATCCCCTCGGATATCTACACACGCTATCTCCGTCTGCGGGGCCGCGACGTGATCTCGGTGTGCGGCAGCGACGAGCACGGCGTGCCCATCACCATCAAGGCGCGCAAGGAGGGCGTATCGCCGCAGGTGATCGTCGACCGCTACCACACGCTTATCAAGGAGTCGTTCCGCCGTCTGGGCATCTCGTTCGACATCTATTCGCGTACCTCGTCGCCCACGCACTACAAGACGGCGTCGGAGTTTTTCCGCAAGCTCTACGACGAGGGCAAGTTCATCGAGCGCACCTCGATGCAGTATTACGACGAGGAGGCACAGACCTTCCTTGCCGACCGCTATATCGTGGGTACATGCCCGCGCTGCGGCAACGAGCGCGCATACGGCGACCAGTGCGAGCAGTGCGGCTCGACGCTCTCGCCCGACGAGCTGATCAACCCCCACAGCGCCGTGTCGGGGTCGATTCCCGTCAAGCGCGAGACCAAACACTGGTACCTGCCGCTGGACAAGTATGAGGATTTCCTGCGCAAGTGGATCCTCGAGGGACACAAGGAGTGGAAGAGCAACGTCTACGGACAGTGCAAGAGCTGGCTCGATCTGGGTCTTCAGCCCCGTGCCGTGAGCCGCGATCTGGATTGGGGCATCCCCGTTCCCGTCGAGGGTGCCGAGGGCAAGGTCCTCTACGTATGGTTCGACGCCCCGATAGGATATATCTCGGCCACGAAGGACCTGACGCCCGACTGGGAGAAGTACTGGAAGAGCGAGGATACGCGCCTCGTGCACTTCATCGGCAAGGACAACATCGTCTTCCACTGCATCGTCTTCCCGTCGATGCTCAAGGCGCACGGCGGCTATATCCTTCCGGACAATGTCCCTGCGAACGAGTTCCTGAACCTCGAAGGCGACAAGATATCGACGTCGCGCAACTGGGCCGTATGGCTTCACGAGTATCTGGACGACTTCCCGGGCAAGGAGGACGTGCTGCGTTACGTCCTGTGCGCCAACGCCCCCGAGACCAAGGATAACGACTTCACGTGGCGCGACTTCCAAGCGCGCAACAACAACGAGCTTGTGGCCATTCTGGGCAACTTCGTCAACCGCGCGCTGGTGCTTACGAAGAAGTATTACGGCGGCCGCGTGCCCGCCTGCGGAGAGATGAACGACTACGACCGCGCTACTGTGGCCGAGCTTCAGGGCATACGCTCGGAGCTGGAGTCGAGCATCGAGAACTTCCGTTTCCGCGAGGCGCTCAAGAACGCCATGAACTTCGCCCGCATCGGCAACAAGTATCTTGCCGACACCGAGCCGTGGAAGGTCGTCAAGACCGACCCCGAACGTGTGAATACCATCCTGAACATAGCGTTGCAGATCACGGCCAACGTCGCCGTCGCGATCGAGCCCTTCATGCCCTTCTCGTCGGAGAAGATACTGAAGATGCTGGCCATAGACCGCCCGTCGTGGGATGCGCTGGGATCGATGTCTGTCATACCGGCCGGTCACGAGATCGGCGAGCCGGAGCTTCTCTTCGAGAAGATCGAGGACGAGGCCATCGAGCGTCAGCTCGCCAGGCTGGAGGCCTCGAAGGCTGCGAACGCCGCCGCGGAGGCCGCACAGCATGTGGCCGAACAGAAGGAGGAGGTGTCGTTCGACGACTTCGACAAGATGGACATACGCATCTCGACGATCATCGCCGCAGAGAAGGTCGCCAAGACCAAGAAACTGCTCAAACTCACCGTCGACACGGGTATCGACCGCCGTACGATCGTCTCGGGCATCGCGGAGTATTTCAAGCCCGAGGAGCTTGTGGGACGTCAGGTGCCGGTGCTGGTGAACCTCGCCCCGCGCGAGCTGAAGGGTATCCGCTCCGAGGGCATGATCCTTATGGCCGAGGACGCGCTGCGCGGTCTGGTGATGATGCAGACCGACGGCAAGGTCACCAACGGCTCACAGGTGGGATAATTGGCTTATTAACGGATGTAAAACTGTGAAAATCAATATATTATGAAAGCGATTGATTGGAAGGCGCTGGGCTTCGACTACATGAAGACCGACGTCAACGCGCGCTACTACTACAAGGATGGCAAGTGGAGCGACATGGAGATCACCGAGGACGAGTATATCAAGATGCACATGTCGACGACGTGCCTCCATTACGGCTTGGAGGCCTTCGAGGGCTTGAAGGCATTCCGCGGTGTGGACGGCAAGGTGCGTATATTCCGTATGGACGCCAACGCGCGCCGCATGCAGTCGTCGGCGCGGAAGCTCTGCCTGCCCGTGCCTACGGTCGAGATGTTCACGAAGGCCTGCTATGAGGTCGTCAAGCGCAACATCGAATATGTTCCCCCCTACGAGTCGGGGGCATCGCTCTACCTGCGCCCGCTGCTGATCGGGTCGAAGGTGGGTCTGGGCGTGAAGGCGTCGCACGAGGCTATGCTGATAGTCTTCTGCTCGCCCGTCGGGCCCTACTTCAAGGGCGGAATGACGACCATAAAGGTCGTTGTCGACCGCGAACAGGACCGCGCTGCTCCACGTGGAACAGGTGACATCAAGGCCGGCGGCAACTACGCTTCGAGTATCCTCTCGGGCGAGAAGGCGCACGATCTGGGCTACGCTAACGTGATGTACCTCGACGCCCGCGAACATAAGTATATCGAGGAGTGCGGCGCCGCCAACTTCTTCGGCATCAAGGATGGCAAGTATATCACCCCCAAGTCACCCTCGATCCTCCCCTCGATTACCAATATGAGCCTGCGCCAGCTGGCCGAGGATATGGGCCTCAAGGTTGAGGAGCGCCCTGTTCCCGTCGATGAGCTGGATACCTTCGAGGAGGCGGGCGCATGCGGTACGGCTGCCGTGATCTCGCCTATCGAGTCGGTCTACGACCTCGACACCGGCAAACTCGTAACCTACGGCAAGCAGGTCGGCAAGACTTGCCTCGCACTCTACAACAAGTTGCAGGATATCCAGTACGGACGCTGCGAGGACAAGTACGGCTGGACAACCGTCGTCGAGGAGTAATCCTGCTGCCGTCCCGCCATGCGGCTCTTGCCGCGGCGCGGAAAACGGCAATTTTGATACGCTTCATTTTTGGTGCCGTTCGTGCAACGGCCCTCATCGGATAAAAATACCGCCTTTTCGGGCGGTATTTTTTTTGGCTGTTTCTGGTCGGGTTTTTTCTTCTTCGCCTTACATTTTAATTGATTTTTCTCTTTCTTCCCCGACATTGCTCCACGTGGAACATTTACTCCTCCCGCTGCCCTTTTCTTTTTATGTTCCACGTGGAACATACCCTCTTCCCTCTCTTGATTTTTGCTCCACGTGGAACATCTTTGTGCGGAAAATATATGTCGTGAGATTCTGCTCCTCGCGGGCGAAAAGGCGCGGCGCGGAATCCGCGGGCAAAATGAATGTGTATTGCCAATGCGGCGGGTGCTGCTTTTGTGAATAAAATATCCCGCACTTCGTTGAAGGTGCGGGATGAAATTTCGGAAAAATGATCCGGCAACGAACCGAAAAACAGGTTTAGCGTCCGAATGTTACGAGCAGGACATTTATATCGGCTGGTGAGACTCCCGGTATGCGGGATGCTTGCCCGATTGTTTGGGGACGTATGCGCGAGAGTTTCTGCCGCGCCTCGATGGTGAGGGCGTGCATCGACGCGAAATCTATCCCTTCGGGTATCGAGATATTCTCCAGACGGTGGAGCTTCTCGGCAAGAAGACGCTCGCGCTCGATATATCCGCGGTATTTGATCTGTATCTCGACCTGCTCCGCTACCTCGCTGTCGATGTTGTTGCGACGTATAAATTCAGCGAAATGCGGCAGCGCCGAGGCCAGATCTTCGATCGTAAATTCGTTTCGGGCGATGAGATTATATAGTTTTGTGCCCTGTGCGGGGGGCTCGATGCCGCGCTCCTGCATGTACGGTGCGATCTGGGCGAGGTGTACGCTCTGCTTGCGGGTGTATTCGGTGAGGGCGGCGATACGTGTGCGTTTGCTCTCGAAAGCCTCCCATGCGGCGTCATCCACAAGTCCTATCTTGCGGCCGAGGGGTGTCAGACGCAGGTCGGCGTTGTCCTGACGCAGAAGTATGCGGTACTCGGCGCGCGAGGTGAACATACGGTACGGCTCGTCGACGCCCTTGGTTACGAGGTCGTCTATCAGCACGCCGATATATGCCTCGTCGCGGTGGAGGACGACGGGCTCCCCGCCGCGGAGTTTGCGTGCGGCGTTTATTCCGGCCATGAGTCCCTGCGCCGCGGCCTCCTCATATCCCGTCGTGCCGTTGATCTGGCCCGCGAAATAGAGGTTGTCGACGAGTTTTGTCTCGAGCGTATGGCGCAGCTGCGTGGGCGGGAAATAGTCGTACTCGATGGCGTAGCCCGGGCGGTAGACACGGGCGTGCTCGAGCCCGCGTATGGCGTGCAGGGCCTCGATCTGTATCTCGTATGGCAGCGACGACGAGAATCCGTTCAGATAGTATTCGTTCGTGTCGCGTCCCTCGGGCTCGAGGAAGAGCTGGTGCTGCTGCTTGTCGGCGAATGTGCGCAGCTTGTCCTCGATGCTGGGGCAGTATCTCGGGCCGATGCCGCGTATGGTGCCGTTGAAGAGGGGCGAGCGGTCGAATCCGCGCCGCAATATGGCGTGAACTTCGGGCGAGGTATAGACCAAATAGCAGTCCATCTGCTCCTTAACGGGCTGTATGTCAGGAGAGAAGGAGAATTTGGACGGTGCGCTGTCACCCTCCTGCCGCTCGATGGCCGTGAAGTCGATGGTTCGGCCGTCGATACGTGCGGGTGTGCCGGTCTTCATGCGGCCGGCCTCGAAGCCCATGGCGCGGAGCGATTCGGTTATGCCGTGCGAAGCGGCGTCGCCTGCGCGGCCGCCCTCGGCGTGGTGCTCGCCGCAGTGCATGAGTCCCGAGAGGAATGTGCCGTTGGTGAGGATGACGGCGCGGGCGGTGAACTCGACGCCCATGCGGGTGGTGAGTCCCGTGACACGTGGATGCTCCCCCGAGGTGTCGAAGGTGAGGCTGACGGCGGCATCCTGCCACAGGGCGAGATGGTCGGTATGTTCGGCCTCGCGCCGCCACAGACGCGAGAAGAGAGCCTTGTCGCACTGCGCGCGGGGACTCCACATGGCGGGGCCCTTCGAACGGTTGAGCATGCGGAATTGTATTGTGGCACAGTCGGTTATGCGTCCCATGCGTCCGCCCAGAGCGTCTATTTCGCGTACGATCTGACCCTTTGCGACGCCTCCCACGGCGGGGTTGCACGACATGGCGGCCATCTTGTCGAGGTCCATCGTCAGCAGCAGCGTGCGGCAGCCCATGCGTGCGGCGGCCGTGGCGGCCTCGCACCCCGCATGTCCCGCCCCCACCACTATGATGTCGAAGTCGTTCCACGGCGCGGCGTCCGCATCGGTCGGAGCGGCCGGATTTATAGGGGCGGCAGTCGGAGTGTCGGCCGCGGTGTTGTGCGCGGAAGGTGTCATTGCTGCTCTTTTTTGGGGAACTGCGCCAGATATTTGTCCTCCTTGCGGTGCATCTGACGCTCGGCGCTCGGCGTCTTGTCCTTCTGTCCGCAGAGGTGCAGAACCCCGTGCACAACCACTCGGCGCATCTCGGCGAGGCGCGTCGAGCCGTATATGCGGGCGTTGTCGGCAACCGTCGCGACGTCGATGAAGATGTCGCCGCTGACGGTATGCGTACCCTTGCGGTCGCTGTAATCGAACGTTATGACGTCGGTGTAGTAGTCGTGCCCGAGATATTGGCGGTTCATCTCGAGCAGCCGCTCCGACGAACAGAATATGTACGATACATCCCCCAACGTGTATCCCTCCTGCTCGGCCACGCTGCGCAGCCACTGCGCCGTGAGCCGCTTGTCGGGCAGGCGGTAGGTGCATGAATCGTTGTAATATCTGACCATATTTCGTGTGTATATGTTTCGTGGTTTTACCTGCTTGGTGGTTTTGCCTGCTTGCGCGCCCACACCCTCGGTCGGATGCCGTTCCGCCGCAGCGCCGGCGCATGTATTGTCCTGCCCGCGGGCGGAAGCTCCTTGCCGTATGTGCCGACATCCCCGTCGGGACGGCTGCTCCGGGCCGCTATTTCTTCTTGAAGCAGTCGGCGGCGTTGAGCACCTCCTTGGGCGAGGGCGAGTAGATTCCGAAGACGAGTTTGTATTCGGGCTCCATGGTTGTCAGGTTGACCGACGAGCCGACGGTGCCCAAAGCCGCGTTTCTTGCCACTTTCTGGCCCTTCTCGACGCTTGTACTCTCAAGGTTGGCGTAGGAGGTTATATACTCGCCATGTGCGACGAAAACGTCGAATTTGCCCGAAATACGGTTTCTCCGCACCTCGACGACCTTACCCTCGTATATCGAGCGTACGGTAGCGCCGCGCGAGGCGACGATTTCGGCCATGTTCTTCTTGTATTCGCGCACGCGGCCGCCATCCACCGGAAGGTTCAGGTTTGACGTCGAGCGCGAGAACGAGGCGCCCTCCTTGTTGCCCTTGGTGAGCTTGCGCAGCTGGTCGATCGCGGCGTCGAGCTGCTCCTCGCGCTGCATCTTCTCGCGCAGGGCTGCCTTCTCGCGCGCCGTGAGCTGGTTCATGGTCTTCTGCGCGGCCGTGACGTCGCTGTTGAGCTTCTGCCGCTGGGCCTCGGCACGGCTGCGGATAGAGTCCAGAGCGTCGCGCCGCGTCTGCAGCTCGCCCTGCTGCTGCTCGAGCGTTGTGGCCAGGGAGTCGATACGCCGCATACGCTCGGCACGCAGTGCCGCAACGGCCCGTATGTTCGATATGCGCCGCGCCGCATCGGTGAAGTCACGCGATGCAAGCAGATATGTTATGTAGTTGTTCTGACGGTAGTTGCGATATGCCTCCCGCACCATCTCCCCGAAACGCTCACGTTCCGTGGCAAGCTCCACGCGCGTGGCCGTGATGATGGAGTCGTTGCGGGCGATGTTGCGCGTGATGAGCCCCATCTCGTTCTCGGTGCGGGTGAGGATCTGGTTGCGGGCGTCGATCTGGCGCGTGATGGAGCGTACGCGCTGCTGCGCCGTCGACTTGTCGCGCTTGATACCCGAGAGACGTTTCTCCTCCTGCGCGATCTGCTCCTCCAGCTCGGCGATCTTGCGCCGCTGCGCCTCGATGCGCTGCTTCTCCTGCGCCGTCTGCGCCGAGAGCGTCTGCACCGTGAATACCATCGCCGCCGCCAATATTATGTAGACAAGTCTCTTCATGCTTTTTCTCTGTGCCCGCCTGTTCCTCCTTCTCAAGCCTCTCTCAAACTCCTCTCTCAAGTTCCTCTCTTAAGGCTCACGCCCTTCATGCTCCCTTTCAAGCCTCTCTTTATGACCCTTCTTTTCCCATGACCCGCTATCCGCATGGGTGCCGAATATGTTACGGAGATCATTTATCCGGCAGTCCGAACTCTTGCCTCGCGCCACGGGCGGGAAAGGCTACCTCTTCGACTTGGACTTTTTGGCCTTTGGGCTTTTGTCGTTCTTCTCTTCGTTGCCGCCTTTTTTCGTCTGCTGCGCGGAGTGCTCCTTCTGCTTGAGGCGGGCAAGACGCTCCTCGATCTGTGCGCTGTCTGCGCCCATGTCGAGCGCCTTGCGCCAGTAGGTCTCGGCCATGAAGTCCTCACCCAAGGCGTAGAGTATGTCTCCGTAGTGCAGGGGCAGGGCGGCACTCTCCGTGCGGTCGAGCGAGAGTGCCTGACGCATGCTTGTGCGGGCCTCGTCGTATCGTCCCAGCTCGTAGAGTATCCACGCGTATGTGTCGATGAATGTGGCGTTTCCCTCCTCGAGGGCTATCGCCCGCGACGACATCTCGAGCGCCCGCTCCAGATCGCGTTTCTCGAGCGAGAGGTAGTAGGCGTAGTTGTTGAGTACGGATGCGTTGTCGGGATATAGCCTGAGGGCTGTTTCGTATGCCTCGTAGCACCTCTTGGCGGCGGCGCGGGCACCCATGCGGCTCTTTTCGGGGATCGAGTCGGGGCGTTCGCTGCGGCCCGAGGCGAACTCCGAGATCTGGTGGTAGGTGTCGCCGATGAAACCCCACAGCTGGCCGCGCAGAGAGTCGGTGTCGGCATATTTCAACGCCTCGTCGAATGCCTCCACGGCAGCGTCGTAGTCGCCCTTGACATAGAGGCGGTTGGCCTTGCGTATGTAGAGTACGGGGTCGCCCGGGAAGAGCTCGACGGCACGCTGGACATAGCGGTCGACCGAATCGGGACGCTGGAGATAGGTCTCGATGTCGATGACGGCCATGTAGTAGTCCATCTGCGGGGGCTGGTCGCCGAGGTGCAGCTTGAAGTGCCGCAGGGCGTTCTCGACGTCGCCGCCGGCGATGAGGTGGTCGCCGTAGAGGTCGACGACACGTTTGTCGTCGGGGTATTTTATGGCCAGCGTCGAGGCCAGAGCCCCGATGGCGAAGTAGTTCTCACCGTAGAACTTGCGGCTGGCGGTCAGACGGTTGAAGAGCGAGATCTTCCTCTCGAGCGGGAAGCTGTCGTTGGCGAAGAGGAGCTTCAGCGTAGAGAGGTATTGTGGCATGTCGCCGCGCTCGGAACAGAAGTCGGCGTATGCGGCCAGCGCGTCGACATTCGTGGAGTCCATACTGACGGCCTCGCGCAGCGTGGCGCGGGCTATGGAGTCGCGGCCGGCGGCGGCGTATGCCTGCCCGAGCGAGAGGACGTTGCTCTGCTCGTAGGGGGCGGCGTCGTATGCCTGCTGCGCCTCCTCGATGGCGCGGTCATACTGGCGTGTCGAGACCAGAAGGTGGCGTTTGAGCGCACTCAGATAGGGTATCTTGCCCAGACGCATGTCGGCCGAGTCGAGCACCGCGATGGCCGAATAGGGCTGTTGGCGCTGCTGGTAGAGTATGGCCATGATGCGGTAGTTGTCGGGATTGTCGGCATCCATACGTATCAGACGGCGGAATACGGGCAGGGCGCGGTCGTAATCTCCCGTGACGATCAACGCCTGAGCGTATATGCTGGTGTACCAGCGGCTTGTGGTATCCGTAAGGTATGCGCGGCGGGCATATTCGACGGCGCGGGCGCCATCCTTTTCGAGATATTGCGACGCCATCTCGTAGAGTGCGGGCGCGAACTCCGAATCGAAGGCCAGCGCCTGCTCGTAGAGGGCGCGTGCGGCGGCCGAGTCGCCGTATATCGAGGCGCGCTTCAAGCCTTCGGTGTATCTGTATGTGGCGCGCAGCGAGTCGGGCACCGTGAGACGCGGCCGCAGCTCCTCGGGCAGCGAGTCGAAGCGGTGGCCCGTATCGTAGGGGTTGAGGGTGTCGGCCGGGACTGTGTCGGCGGCGCGGTTGGCCTCGAGGGCCCTTTGCAGGTCGGCCTGCATGCCCGTGTCTACGGCATCCTGCCGGCGCGGACGTTTTCTCTGTTTACACTCCTTGACGGCTCTGTCGCCGTTGGTGTCGTTGTCGATGGTGTCGGCCGCAGATATGGCTGTCCTCTCCGCGGCTGAAGTGTACGGATGCAGCACCGGTGCGGCAAATCCCGCCGCCATGATCGTCACGGCCGCAGCCGTAAGCAGTTTGCGATATGTAGCGCCTCTTTTGACCATCTCATTACTCTCCCATTTAGACCTTACCGACCTGCCGTCCGATATCCCGAAACATCGGTTTGCAACCTCCTCTTATTCGCAGTCTCTCAATATTGCACGACATGCGGCTCGCTCAATATTTCGCGGGCATTTTCCATAACATACAGCCCAATATCTCGCAGCCATCCATATTTCGGGCCTCTCTCCGCAATATCTTCCTGCACGGGCCATCTCTTTACAACGTGCGGCGAAACCTCTACGAGCGGCCCTCTCTCCGCAATATCTCCCTGCACGGGTCTTCTCTCTACAACGCGCGGCCCCGTTACCTCGACAAGCGGCCCTCTAATTAATTTCGCGGTCCCTTGATGTGGGCGGGTCGGTTATGGATATATAACGTCTGCGGGGGCGGTTTTGTTACAGTACGCTCTCGAATTGTCGGAGGAAGCGCACGTCGTTCTCGAAGTAGAGACGCAGGTCCTTGACGCCGTACTTGAGCATGGCGATGCGCTCAATACCCATGCCGAATGCGAATCCCGAATATTTTTTCGAATCTATACCGTTGGCCTCCAGAACATTGGGATCGACCATACCGCAACCCATGATTTCGAGCCAGCCGGTACCCTTGCAGACGTTGCAGCCCTTTCCGCCGCAGAGGTTGCACGATACGTCCATCTCGGCCGAGGGTTCGGTGAATGGGAAGTACGAGGGACGCAGACGTATCGATGCCTCCTCGCCGAACATCTCCTTTGCGAAGTATAGGAGCGACTGCTTGAGGTCGGCGAACGAGACGCCCTCGTCGATGTAGAGGCCTTCGACCTGATGGAATATGCAGTGTGCGCGGTACGATATGGCCTCGTTGCGGAATACGCGTCCCGGGCAGACGATGCGGATAGGGGGTTTGCTGCGCTCCATGGCGCGCACCTGTATCGACGAGGTGTGCGTACGGAGCAGTATGTCGGGGTTCTTCTCGATGAAGAACGTATCCTGCATGTCGCGTGCGGGGTGCTCGGGCGGGAAGTTCAGGGCCGAGAATACGTGCCAGTCGTCCTCGATTTCGGGGCCTTCGGCCACGGTATAGCCCAGACGCGAGAAGATCTCGACGATCTGGTTTCGCACGAGCGATATTGGGTGTCGCGATCCTATGTTGTCGGCCGTGCCGGGACGGGTCATGTCCTCGACGGCGGCGGCCTTCAGGGCGGCGGCTTCGGCGACGGCGGCCTTCAGGGCGTTGATACGCTCCTGCGCGGCGGTTTTGAGGGCGTTGAGACGCTGCCCTATTTCGCGTTTGTGTTCGGGGGCGACGCTCTTGAACTCCTCCATCAGGGCGTTCAGCTCGCCTTTCTTGCCGAGGACCTTGATACGGAACTCCTCCACTTCGGCCGCAGCCTTGGGGCGGAACTCCTCGACGCGCTTCAACAGATCGTTGATTCTGTCAATCATGGCTATTTTGCGGTTTTATATATTTTCGTACATTTGTAGCGTGCACGGTGTTAATGTGCAAAGTTACTAAAAAATATGAGATTCATCCGTTTTTTCGCACTAATTATACTCTTTGCGGGGGCATGGGGCCGGGATGCCGCGGCACAGCGCGCCCCGCGTGACGGGCGCCCGCAGCGCGATACGCTTCAATGCGATACGTCGGGTCGGGATACCCTGCGGCCGGCGGCGGCGTGTGACAGCGTTGCGGATGCCGTGTCGATGCGTATCGGGCAGCGGGCCGCCGCTAATATCAACCGCCAGCACTTCGGCTCCGACGCGCGTGTAGGTCTGGTGCTTGCGGGCGGCGGCGCCAAGGGCCTCTACCACATAGGGGTTATACGGGCGCTGGAGGAGAACGGCATACCCATCGACTACATCTCGGGCACCTCGATGGGGGCTATCGTGGCGGCGCTCTACGCTTCGGGCTACAGCCCCGAGCAGATGGAGTCGATCGTAGCTTCGGGGGATGTCGAGCAGTGGGTCTCGGGGCGTATCGACGACAAGTACCGCTTCTACTACACGGAGCGTTCGGATGCCCCGACGATGCTGTCGATATACGCCGACATGAAACGCGACTCGGTGAGCAACAAGAACTCCATGTCGCTGGCCCTGCCCCACGCCTTCATCAACACGGCGCAGATAGACCTTGCGCTGACGGGTCTCTTTGCGCCGGCGTCGACGGCGTGCGGCGGGGATTTCGACCGTCTGATGGTGCCGTTCCGGTGTGTTGCCACCGACATGAACGGCCACCGTGCCGTTGAGTTCTCGAAGGGGGACCTCCCCTTTGTTGTACGGGCGTCGATGGCCTACCCGCTGGCGTTCCGCCCCGTGACGACGGAGGACGGGACGGTGCTGGTGGACGGCGGCTGCTACAACAACTTCCCGTGGCAGGTGCTCGTGGAGGATTTCGCGCCCGACTTCCTTATCGGGTCCCAGTGCGTGGGCGACGACGAGTATGCCACGCAGGATTCGTCTGTCGAGCAGCAGGTCATGGCCCTTATCACAAGCCCTACGGACTACGCCCTGCCTCCGGAGCGGAGCGTGCTGATAAAGCGCGAGGTCGATGCGGGTATTCTCGACTTCGCCGCGGGCATGAAGATCATCGAGCAGGGATATGCCGACGCCATGGCCATGATGCCGGAGCTTCTGGCGCGGCTCGACGCACGGCGTACGCCGGCCGAGGCGGCGGCGCGGCGCGAGGCCTTCCGCGCACGGTGTCCCGAGCTGGAGATCAACGACTTCACGATCGAGGGTCTGCGCAAACGCCAGAACTACTATGCCCGTACGTTCATGCACTTCGACGAGCGCCCGGGCAGCGGCGACGAACACTCGGGTCCGTTCGATTTCGACGAGGTGAAGGAGAGCTACTACTCTCTGATGGCCACCGACGAGTTTACGGCGAGTGCCTTTCCGTCGGTGCGTTACGACTCCGTCCGGCGCAACTACGACCTGACCTTCTACCTCGAGAGCAAGCCTCGGTGGCGCTTCCTTGTGGGGGGCAATATCTCCTCTACGGCATTCAATCAGGCATACGTGGGCTTCAACTACTTCTCGGTGGGTCGCACGGCGCAGTATGCCCACGGGGACCTCTATCTGAGCCCCGTGTCGGCCATGGCGAGCGTCGGGGGGCGTACGGTTATCCTGAAGCGGCGGCCGATGTACGTCGATTATGAGATGGACCTGTCGCACCGCACCACGCTGCACGGCTCGTTCGGCAACATCACGCCCGTGCGCAACTCGATCGAGGCGCGCACCAACGAGATATTCTTCCATACGGCGTTCGGCGTTGCGATGACGCGCAAGAGCATCGTCGAGGCGTCGGTTAATACGGGCTTCAACTATTACGGCTATCAGGCCGACTACGACCCCTACGACACGCCCCATACGCACGACCGGTTCCGTTTCGTTGCCGGGCGCGTGGCTCTGGAGCGGAGTACTCTGGACAAGATGATCTACCCGACGCGGGGCACGCGTCTGTCGATATCGGGCATTGCGGTTCACGGCCGCGACACCTACGAGAATGCGGCCACACGCCTCTCGGGGCGGCGCGGGCAGAAGCTGCGTACGTGGTTCGGGGGCAAGGTCCAGTGGGAGCACTATCCGGGCGACTGGCGTCGTTCGTGGTTCTCGATGGGGTATAATATCGAGGCCGTATATACGAACCACCCGCGCTTCGGCAACCCCGAGTCGACGATCCTCTCGTCGCCGCGCTACGCCCCCACCCCGCACTCGAAGATGATCTATATGCCCGACTACTTCGCCGACCGCTATCTGGCTGCGGGCCTTATGCCGACGTTCGAGCTTATGCGCAGCTTCTACCTCCGTGCGAGCTTCTACGCCATGCTTCGCGACCGCACCACGGCGCGCGACTACATGCGCTATATCAGCGACCTGACGCTGGTCTACCATACGCGTATCGGTCCGGTGAGCCTGTCGCTGACCAAGTACGACCTCGACTCGTGGAACAACATGTACGTTACCTTCAACTTCGGATACCCGATCTTCGGCCGCAAGTCGCTATACTATTGATGCGTGCGACACTCGCGGCACTCGCGGGGCGTGGGACGGAATGGAGTGAAGGTGATGTCGGAACGGTAAATGTCATAACGGGAGAAGATCAGAAAAAATAACCCATATATGGAAAACATTACGGACGGGGAGCCGCTGATACGGCTTCGGGGCGGCATTGCGGCCGACCCATCGCGGCGGCTTGCGTCGCCTGCGGACTTCTGCCTGTGGCGGGGGCGGCATGCGGCCGTTACGGGCGCCAACGGCAGCGGCAAGAGCACCCTTGTGAAGATGATCACCGGGGGGCTTTATCTGCGCGAGGGGAGCCTAACGTACTCATTCCGCCGCACGGATGCACGCCCATACGAGGCTGTGCGCACGGTGAGCTTCAACGACGCCTACGGCACGACCGAGTCGCCGTACTATTACCAGCAGCGGTGGAACGCCTCCGACCGCGGCATGTCGCCCTCGGTCGGGGGGCTGCTGACGACGGCGGCGGCCGCAAGCGAGCAGTGGCGCGGGCAGTTGTTCGATCTTCTGGATATGCGGCCGCTGTTCGACCGCGAGCTGGTTACGCTGTCGAGCGGGGAGCTGCGCCGCTACCATATCACGCGGGCGCTGCTGACGGCGCCCGAGGCTGTTATCCTCGAGAGCCCCTTCATCGGGCTTGATCCCCCGACGCGGGAGCTTCTGTGCCGCGTCATGGAGCGCGTGGCCGAACATCTGGGCGTGACGTTCGTGGTGACCGTAAGCTCGGCCTCGGAGCTGCCGCCGATGATATCGGACGTTTATCAGATGGAGTCGATGCGCTGCACGGGGCCCGTAGGCCGTGCGGAGGCCGTGGAGACGGAGCTGCGGACATCATCGCGCAGGTCGGCGGTGCAGGAGCCCGTGCTGCCTGCCGCTACACACTCTACGCCGCTGTACGAACGGGTTGTGGAGCTGCGCGACGCCACGATAGGCTACGGCAGCCGCACGATATTCGAACACCTCGACTGGTGTGTGCGCTCGGGCGAGGGTTGGAACGTCACGGGCCGCAACGGCAGCGGCAAGAGTACGCTGCTGAGCCTCGTATGTGCCGACAACCCGCGTGCCTATGCTCTCGATCTGACGCTCTTCGACCGCCGCCGCGGCACGGGCGAGAGCATCTGGGACATAAAGCGACATATAGGCTACCTCTCGCCCGAGATGCACCGCGCCTTTGCCGACGACGTGGCTGCGGTGGATGTGGTTGCCTCGGGGTTGTTTGATGCCGTCGGGGGCGGGCGCCGCATCACGGAGGAGCTGCGCGCGTCCGCACGGCCGTGGATGGCGGCTCTGGGTGCGGAGGCTCTGGCCGACAGGAGCTTCGTGCGGCTGTCGAGCGGCGAGCAGCGGCTGGTGCTGCTGGCGCGGGCCTTTGTCAAGGATCCCGACCTGCTTATTCTGGACGAGCCGTTCCAAGGGCTTGACCCGGCGGTGCGGACACGCGCCAAGAGCGTCGTTGAGGCCTTCTGCCGCCGCGAAAACAAGACCCTGCTGTTCGTTACGCACTACCCCGAACTGCTTCCCGCAACTATAAACCGCACGCTGCATCTGGGCCGGTGACGGAGCGTATCATGGGTATATACACACGTTGCATCCGGGCGGGTAAGGTTATGTAATATCGGTATTTATACACTCCATCCGGGCCGGTGACGTGGGCATAATATTGATATCTGCGAGTTTGTAACGATAGCTATATGAATAAGAAAAGGAGGCCGCAAGTCTCCTTTTTTATTGACTTCTCGGTATATCCGATATCTCTTTTTTGAAGGGTTTGCCTCTTCTCCATTTCATCTTTCACCTGCCTCCCCTATCCTTATGCGAGGTTCGGCCTCCCCCGCTATTATGATTATGCGAGGTTCCATAGCATGCCACCCGCTATTATGCGAGGTTCGGCCTTTCCCCCACCCCACCTTATGCGAGGCTCTGGAGTTCGATCAGCTTGGCGTAGATGCCGCCGCGGGCGAGCAGTTCGGCGTGAGTGCCCTGCTCGGCGATGCGGCCGTGCTCGATGACCAGAATACGGTCGGCGTTGTGTATGGTGCTCAGGCGGTGGGCTATGACTATCGACGTACGTCCCTTGAGCAGGGAGGTGAGGGCCTCCTGCACGAGTTTCTCGCTCTCGGTGTCGAGGGCCGAGGTGGCCTCGTCGAGGATCAGTATCTCGGGGTTGCGCAGCACGGCGCGGGCGATGCTTATGCGCTGGCGCTGGCCGCCCGAGAGTTTCGAGCCGCGGTCGCCGATATTGGTATCGTAGCCCTCGGGGCACTCCATGATGAAGTCGTGGGCGTTGGCCACGCGCGCGGCGGCCTCGATCTGCTCGTCCGTGACGTCGGTGCGGCCCATGGCTATGTTGTTGCGGATGGTGTCGTTGAAGAGGATGGTATCCTGCGATACGATACCCATGTGTGCGCGGATGCTCTCCTGCGTATAGTCTCGCAGCGAGACGCCGTCGATGAGGATCTCGCCCTGCCGGGGGTCGTAGAAGCGGGGTATAAGTTCGCTTATTGTGGATTTCCCGCCTCCGGAGGGGCCTACGAGGGCTACGGTCTCGCCCTTGCGCACGGTGAAGGATATGTCGTGCAGCACCTCGTGCGAGGATGCGTAGGCGAAGGATACGTGCCTAAACTCGATCGAGTCGCGGAAGCGGTCGAGGGTGCGGGCGTCGGGTTTGTCCTCGATCTGGCTGCGGGCGTCGAGGATAGAGAATATGCGTTCGCCTGCGGCCAGACCCTGATTTATGTTTGCGAACTGGTCTATGATCGAGCGCAGGGGCCGCGTTATCTGCGAGAAGGCGGCGATGTATGCCACGAACCACGAGGCCGTGAGCGAGCCGCGCATGACGAGCATGCCGCCGAAGATGAGCACCACGGATATTGCTGTTATACCGAGGAACTCGCTCATGGGGGATGCGAGCTGCTGTTTGCGAGCCATCGAGAGGAGCAGGTCGGACATGCGTGCGTTGACGACGCTGAACTTGCGGCGGACGTAGTCGAAGGCGTTGTATCCCTTGACGATCTTGACGGCCGAGAGCGACTCCTCCATTATGGTGACCATATCGCCCATACGCTCCTGCCCCTCGCGTGCGGGGTGCCGCAGACGCTTGACGACGGCGCCTATTACCAGCGCCACGAGCGGGAGGTAGAGTATCGAGAAGAGTGTCAGCTCCCACGATATCTTGAGCATCATGACGATGTATCCGATGATGAGGAAAGGCTCGCGGAAGAGCACCTGCAGGGTATTCGTGATGCAGAACTGCACCATCATGACGTCGGATGTGATCTTGGACATGATGTCGCCCTTTCGCTGGTCGCTGAAGTACCCGACGTTCATGGCCATGGTGTGTGCGAACATCTCGTTGCGCATCTTCTGGAGTGTGCGCATGCGCATGGTCTCGACGGTCATTGCGCCCGCGTAACGGAAAAGGTTGCTCAGCAGGTTGGCCGCTATGAGTATTACCGACAGGAGCAGGAGCAGATAGGTTATGCTGAACCTCTCGCCGAAGACGGCGGTGTAGGCATAGCATATTACCTCGTTGAGACACTCGCCCGAGAGCCGTATGGGGGGCATGTGGTGCGTGGGGACGAACTGGAACCCATCGGAGAAGAGCGAGCTGACGATGGGCATGATCATGGTGTATGTGAAGGTGTTGAAGACGGCGTGCAGCACCGAGTAGAAGAAGTACGGCACGGTATATCGGCTGAGGGGCCGGGCGAATGCCAGCAGGCGCCAATAGGTTTTCAACATCTGATGTTTCATCGCGCGGGGCTGTTAGGTGTTGCGTTCATATCACAGGAGCCCTTGGGCGGCGAACTCGTCGACGGCTTTCTCGAATCGGGCGATGGTTTGGGCCATTGGCTCGAAGGACTTGCCTCCGGCGGCGTTTCTGTGGCCTCCGCCGTTGAAGTAGCGGCCGGCGAAGAGGTTGACGTCCACATCGCCGCGCGAGCGCAGCGACACGCGGATGAAACCGTGGTGTTCGATGAATATGGCCGACATCTTCATCTTCTTGATCGTGAGGGGGTAGTTTACGAAACCCTCGCTGTCTCCCTGCTGGAACCAGAAGCGCCGCATCTCCTCTTCGGTGAGGGACATGTATGCCACGGTGCCGCGGTGGAAGATCTTCATCTTGCGGTTTATGACATACCCGAACAGCCGTGCGCGCCCCTCTGTGAAGGAGTTGTAGACGTTGTTGTAGATTACGGGCACCTCGATGCCGGTCTCTACGAGTGCGGCCACGGCGCGGAAGAGGTCGGGCGTGAGGAACGAGAATGAGAAGTTGCCCGTGTCGGTCATCATTCCGACGTAGAGCACTTCGGCCTGCGAGCGCGAGATGCTCGCCGTGCCCCACATCTCCTCGATTATGCGGTAGAGGAGGTAGCACGTACTCGACGACGAGGGATACGAGAACATGAGGTCGAACGGCTCGGCGGGGTTGAGGTGGTGGTCTATGAGCACGCGCTTGGCCGAGGTGTTCGCGGCAATCAGCTCGCTGAGGGCCTCCAGACGCGAGAGCGAGTGGAAGTCCAAGCAGAATATTATGTCGGCCTGCTCGACGGCGCGGGCGGCGCGGCCCTCGTCGTCGTGCTTGAATACGACCATGTCGTGAATGCCGGTCATCCAGTCCAGATAGTATGGATATTTGTTGGGTATTATGCAGGTGACGGTGTGGCCCATGCGTCGCAACGCCTCGGCCCACGCCAGAGACGAACCTACGGCATCGCCGTCGGGGTTGGTGTGCGAGAGGGTTACGATCTTGCGGGCCGGCATGGCGAGCATTTGGCGCAGAGCCTCTATGTCGGGACGAGATATTTCCATTGTCAGATCATTACCGAGAATGCAAAGGTAGTAAAACTTCGCCAAATCGCGCAATCGAGCGGCGAAATTGTCCTCTGCGCCGCCGTTTGGAGCAATATGCAGGTGTATTCGACCCATCCGTGGATGCATATTTTGATCCCCGCCTCCATTCCTCCCCGCCTCCATCCCTCCCCTGCCTCCATCCCTCCCCTGCCTCCATCTCTCCCCTGCCTCCATTCCTTCCCAACCTCCATCCCTCCCCTGCTTTCACCCTTTTTCTGCCTCTGCGCTCCATGCTTTCGTTTATTTCTCCATATTTTCATCCTTTTCACCCTGTATGCCCGACATCATTCCCCTGTATTTCCATATTTCCGCCGTTCTTGCGCGCCATACTTCCTTCCGCTTAATGAGATGGCACGAGTCTGCCACGCGCCCTGCGGCGCGGCGGGCGGCGGAGGAAAATATCGCCATTTCGGGCTCAAGGATGTCCCGTAAGGCCGTAAGTGGGCCCGGGGCGTGTGCGGGGTCGGCGGCGGCACGCGATTTGTACGTTTGAAGGTCAACTGCGGCACGTCAAGCAGTGCCGTAGCGAGGTTTCTTCATTTATTTAAGTTTGGGTTAGTAGTTTAAGGAACGTCTTGTTCCGAGGGCAGGCGGCAATCGCGAGATTCCCGCCTGCTTCTTTTTGTGTGCGTATATGCGGGGTCTCCTGCGAGGACAAATCGGACCTCTCGACACGGCGGGGCGGCTGCCATTCCACGAAAAGAGTGCGGCTGTCATTCCACGAAAAGAGTGTACGGAGGCCTGCTTTTCGACACGCAGGAGGGTGGAAAAAGGCCTTAAAAGAGATATTTGGATATATTTGGCGTGTCGGCGGCATGGGATTTCGGCGCGGGATTCATATCTTTGTCTTCAGCCCGTGCGGCACCAAAGAAAAGTAGCCCTTGCGGCGTCGGCGTCGGCGTCGCGGGCTGGAAGCGTGCAAACGTGTGGTAACGTAAAGGAGATCATAAATGAAACGCAATATGAAGAGACTTTCGGGGATACTGTCTTATGTGGTGGCAGGTCTGTGTATTATGGGGACGGTGCGGGCGTCGGCGCAGGGCGGGGCCTATGGGCGCTGGCACGGCGACAAATATTCGATGTTCATACATTTCGGGCTCTACTCCGTTGCCGGAGGCGTATGGGACGGAGAGCCGGTGCGTGAGGGATACAGCGAGCAGATACAATCCTTTGCGGGAATCTTCAGCGACTGGTATGCCCGCATGGCCTCGACGTTCGATCCTCAGGCGTTCGATGCGGCGGCCATAGCGCGCCTTGCGCGCGAGGCGGGGATGCGGTCGGTCGTATTCACGGCCAAGCACCACGACGGCTTCTGCATGTTCCGCACGGCGACCACCGACTTCAACTCGTGGGATGCGACGCCCGTGGCGCGGGACTTTGTGGGGGAGTTGGCGGAGGCGTGCCGCCGCGAGGGGCTGCGTCTGGGCATCTACTTCTCGAATATCGACTGGCACTACCCTGCCGCCTACCCCATTTCGAGCCATAATGCCGACTTCATTCCGGCGGAGCACTTCGAGTACAACAAGGCGCAGGTCCGCGAACTGCTTACGGCCTACGGGCCCATCTCGGAGCTGTGGTTCGACATGGGTTCATATACGCCCGAACAGAGCCGCGAGATGTACGCTCTGGTGCACGAGCTGCAGCCCGACTGCATGGTGAGCGGGCGTCTGGGCAACGACGCCTGCGACTTTGCGGTCATGTCCGACAACGCCCACCCCGACCGTGCGCTGCAGATGCCGTGGCAGATGCCGGCGTCGATGTTCCCGGAGACGTGGGGCTACCGTTCGTGGCAGGAGCGTGGCAGCGTCGGGGCGAAGGTCGAGGAGAAGCTGTCGAGCCTGTTGTCGGCCGTGTCGCACGGCGGCAACTACCTGCTGAACATCGGGCCTGCGGGGGACGGGTCGGTCGTGCCGTTCGAACGTGACGTGCTGCTTGCCGTGGGACGGTGGCTGTCGAAATACGGCGAGGCGGTCTACGATACGGAGGCTTCGCCCTACGCGGGCGTGCAGTGGTGGCACTCGACGCGGCGCGGAGACACGCTCTACGTCATGACACCCGACACGTCGGCCGAGAGCGAGATACGCATACCGGCGGCCGGCAACCGCCTTGTGGGGGCGCGCTCGCTGGGCGACGGCGCGGAGCTTGCGTTCCGCCGCGAGGGGTCGGAGTATGTTGTCGCGCGCCCCGCTGCGGGGGATATATACGGCGTGGCGGCTCTGGAGTTCGAGCGCGATGTCGAGATGGCGGCCGCCGAGCCTCTGCGCCTGCGTGGCGGCACGCGCCTGACACAGCTCAACGGACAGACGGCCTGCAGCTACTCCTGCTTCGACTATTACAGCAACTTCCTGAGCCGCGTGTCGCTGACGTGGAGCGTTGCGTCGCCGCGCCGCCGCGGCGTGGAGCTTCTCTACCCCGCCTCGTATGAGGGACGGACGGTGGCCGTAAGCATAGACGGTGAGGAGAAGATCATACGCCTCGGGGGTGGCACGGCGGTTGCGCTCGATGAAACGGCGGATAATGATCCGTCGGAGGATCTGTCGGGCGTGCGTATTGTTCGGCGCGAGTGGCACGGCCCCGCATTCGGGATCTTCGACAGCGCCGTGGCCCCGTGGGCGGAGCGTGCGGGACGCGGGATCGAGGCCTCGCACGGCGAGGTGAAGAGCCATATCCTCGAAAACTACTTCCTCACGCTGCACGTCGAGTCGGATGCGGCGCGGGAGGTGCTGTTCGATGTTGTGAGCGGCAACGGCGTGGAGGTGTGGCTCAACGGCCGCACATGGTGCAAGCACCTGAACCCGTACCGCTGCACGCGTCATGAGGAGCAGGTTGCGCTGCCGCTCGACGAGGGGGATAATGTGGTTGTCGTGCGCTTCTACAACCGCTTCGAGAAGAGCATGCCGTGGGGCTTCGAGCCTGCGCGGGAGCAGCGGCGGCAGCGGCAGGCGGCCGACATCGAGCTTCCGGCAGGTGTGCATACGGTCTCGGTGTGTGCGGCCGACAGGCCCTCGCCCCATGCCGATATGGGTCTCGACGACCTCGTTTTACGGGTGTTGTAGGGCCAATGGAGGCGCGGAAACGCTAAAAATAGGTTTGTCGGGGAATAACCGAAAAAGATTTTTGTAACTTTGCGCATCAAACTAATAAAGAGTAACCGTTATGTTGACACTCAAGCAAATCAGGGACGACAAGGAAGCGGCCATCCGGCGTCTTGCCAAGAAGGGCGTTGATGCCGCCCCCATCATAGCCAAGATCGAGCAGCTGGACGACCGCCGCAAGGCCATACAGGCCGAGTTGGATTCGTGCCTTGCGGAGCAGAATGCCGCGGCCAAGCAGATCGGCATGCTCATCGCTCAGGGCAAGCGCGAGGAGGCCGAGGAGAAGAAACGTTTTGTGGCCTCGCTGAAGGCGCGGTCGAACGACCTGACGGCACAGCACCAGTCGGTGAGCAACGAGCTGCAGTCGCAGATCGTGCTGTTGCCCAACTTCCCTGCGGATATCGTACCCGAGGGCAAGTCGTCGGACGACAATGTCGTGGTCAAGCTGGTCGAGAACTATACGAAGCTGTCGGACGATGCGCTGCCGCACTGGGAGCTGGCCCGCAAGTACGATATCATAGACTTCGATCTGGGTGTCAAGCTGACGGGCGCGGGCTTCCCCGTCTACAAGGGCAAGGGAGCGCGTCTGCAGCGTGCGCTGATAAACTATTTTCTGGACTGCAACACGCGTGCGGGCTACCTTGAGGTGGAGCCTCCGGTGATGGTGAACGAGGCTTCGGGCTTCGGCACGGGCCAGCTGCCCGACAAGGAGGGACAGATGTACCACGCCACGCTCGACAACTTCTACCTTGTTCCGACGGCCGAAGTCCCCGTGACGAACATCTACCGCGACGTCATCCTCGACGAGAAGGACTTCCCGGTTAAGATGACGGCCTATACGCCGTGCTTCCGCCGCGAGGCCGGATCCTACGGCAAGGATGTGCGCGGCCTGAACCGCCTGCACCAGTTCGACAAGGTCGAGATCGTGCAGCTGTCGCTGCCCGAGAAGTCGTACGAGGCTCTGGACGGCATGGTTGCACACGTCGAGTCGCTGGTCCAGTCGCTGGGCCTGCCCTACCGTATCGTACGTCTGTGCGGCGGCGATTTGTCGTTCACCTCGGCGCTGACATACGATTTCGAGGTCTACTCGGAGGCGCAGAAACGGTGGCTTGAGGTGTCGTCGGTATCGAACTTCGAGTCGTTCCAGGCCAACCGCCTGCACCTGCGCTACCGCGACGCCAACAAGAAGATGCAGCTGGCACATACGCTCAACGGCTCGTCGCTGGCGCTGCCGCGTATCGTAGCGGCGATGCTGGAGGACTTCCAGACCCCCGAGGGCATACGCATACCGGAGGTTCTGGTACCCTACACGGGATTTGATATTATCAAATAATTTTCTACATTTGTAATCGGCTACGGCAAACTTTTAACTCTTAAAACAAACGAAACTATGGCTTACAAGATTTCCAATTCGTGTGTCGCTTGCGGCACCTGCATCGACGAGTGCCCCGTAGAGGCTATCTCGGCAGGCGATATCTATGTTATCGACCCCGACAAGTGCATCGATTGCGGCACCTGCGCAGGCGTATGCCCGAGCGAGGCCATCGCCCCCGCGGAATAAGCGGCCGGCACCGGCAAAAACGGGGAATGCCTCACGGGGTGTTCCCCGTTTTCTTTATGGGAACGGGGGCCTTATGGGGACGGACCCTTTATTAAGACGGACCCTCTATTGAGACAGATCCTCTATGGAGACGGAGCCGGGGCGGAGACGGGGGCCTTATTAAGAGGGCCCTTTATGGAGACGGATTCTTTATTGAGACGGAGGCTGGCCTGAGAAGGATTCTTTATTGAGACGGGGGCCGACGGAGATGTGCCCTGCTGTGGGCCGAGGGCTTCTCTCCGTCCCATATATGAAAAACAACGTTTCGAGACGGGGCGTCGGGTTGAGGCTCGGCGCGAGGCAAAGGATACGATATAATACGATATAAATATATTATGGAACTAAAGGAATTTTTGGAACATGTGAATCGTCGGGAGATGTTGAACACGCCCGAGATATATGAATTCATGAACCGCATGAGCGACACGGCGCGGCGCATCACGTGCCGCATCAACGGCGAATACCACACGCCGGAGCAGATACGCGATCTGGTGTCGGAGCTGTTCGGTTACCGTGTGGACGAGACATTCCGTCTCTTTCCGCCCTTCTATACCGACTTCGGCCGCAACATACATGTCGGCCGCAACGTCTTCATCAACGCCGCGTGCCATTTTCAGGATCAGGGCGGCGTCACGATCGGCGACGGCTGCCTGATAGGGCATGCCGTGGTCTTTGCGACTCTGAACCACAGCATGAACCCTGCGGAGCGTGCGGCCATGACGCCCGCGCCGATAGTTCTGGGCCGGAACGTATGGGTAGGCTCCAACTCGACCATATTGCAGGGCGTCACGATCGGCGACAATGCGGTGATTGCGGCGGGTGCGGTGGTTACGAAGGACGTGGCGCCGGATACCATCGTCGGGGGCGTGCCCGCACGCTATATCCGCCATATCTGACGGTTCGGGCGGCCTTGGGTAACGGAGACGGATCGGGAGGCGACGAGAGGGCCGGAGGCCGACAAAACCATAAATGAAGGGTATAAAACAGGACGGGAGACGACATCTGCTTTGTCGTCTCCCGTCTCTTTATGCCGCAACGGGGGTATATGCGGCATGTCAGTCTTGCGCGGCTATTTCTCGGCCTCGGTAGCGTCGGCGTCGCGCTTGATTGTCATGTTGCGGCGCGGGTCGTTCCTGACGTCGATCGTGGGGCCCTTCTCGAACATGGGTGCGGGTGCCATACCGTCTTTATCCATGCCTGCGGGACGCCCCATGCCGAAACGGGGCTTGCCGTTTTTGTTGGGCATGCGGCGGTGCATGCGTGCCGACTGCAGCTGCTCGTAACGCTCATACTGCGCCTCGTTGAGTATGCCCTTCATCTGCTGCGACATCTCCTCCTGCTCCTTCTTCATCTGCTCCATACGTTTCTGCTGCGCCTCCGACTGCTTGAGACACAACTTGTAAACCTTGTCATACTGGTCATCGCCGAGCAGCAGCTGCTGCTTCATGCGGTCGGCCTTCATCTTGGCCATCTGCTCGACCGTAGGCGCCTGCTTGGGCTGCTGCTGGTTGTCGGGCTCCTGAGCTGCGGCGGCCCCCATGACGAGGGTCAACGCCATCATACAAAGATACTTTTTCATAACAGGTCTATTTTTAGTGTTGTACAATATATATTCAATGCCTTTCGGTGTATTGCAAAGATAGGGCCCGAAACGAAAATTTATGCATCGTGCAGCCGTGAAAAACCCTATTCGGTGTGCGAACCGCCGCGGCGGCGGGGGTGAAACAACCCTTTCCGCGCCGCCCGTGTCGTAAAAATAACGTTTTTCGGCGGAATTTTCTTGCGCGGCGAATGATCCCCGACTGCAATCCACACGCCGCGAAGAATCCCGCATTGCAAACAATCTTCGGGGGAGCGTGGCGGCCGATAATCCCCGACAGCAATCCACACGCCGCAAGGAATCCCGCACGGCAAACAATCTTTCAGGGAAGCGTGGAATAATCCCCGAACACAATTCACACGCCGTGAGGAAATCCTGCATTGCAAACAATTTCGGAGATAGACGCGGGCCTATTTTCGCGTAAAAAACCGAAGACCTTTTCACGGAGTAAAAGTGCGAAGCATTCGGTTTAGGGAAAATCGGACAGCGGCCCGAAATTTTTGCGTTGCGGCAGTTTTTGGGGATACCTTTTTGCTGCAAAAAAGGTATCGAAAGCTATTTCATTATGAAGGTCAAAGAGAGGGGGCGTAAAGATCCGAAAAAGAAAATCCCTGCCCGCACAATGCAGACAGGGACTCTTCGTATCGGGCTGGATGGTGCGTCAGTCGAGGGTTATCTCGTCGACGAAGAGGAATCCCGGATAGCCCTTGGCTCCGTGCCATTCGGGTATTGAGTGCTCCGAGAGGACCAGAACCTTGACATAGCGGCAGGTGACGGGATCGAACTTGAGGGTGTGGGTATAGACTCCGTTTCCGTCGTTGCTCTTCATTGCGGGGGATGTTTCGGCTGCCACCTCTCTGAACTGCGTGCCGTCGTCCGAGACCAGCACGGTTGCGCCGCGCGAATCGAATATCCAGTCACCCTTCTCGACACATGTGCGGAATCCCGCGGACGATATCTCGGTCGGTTTGCCGAGGTCGATGACGGCTTCGAGGTCGGTGCCGCAGAAGCCTATCCAGCGGCCGGTCTTGTAGTTGCGGTCGCCCGTGAGACCGTCGGCGAGGGTCGATGCCCCGTCGAATGTGTAGCTCGGGTGCGATGCCTGCAACAGCTTGACGGGCTTGGCGGTGGCCTTGCTGAAGTGTATGGCGTCGGTTGTGGTGCGCGAGACGGCGCCGTTCTCGCGCAGGGCCACCGTGCGCAGCACCGCATCCGAAGATATGGCTATCGTACCCTCGATTACGGGCGAGTCGGCCGTAGGCTGCGAGCCGTCGAGGGTGTAGTGTACGGGCGCGTCGTCTATGGTCGAGGCGGTTACGGCGATGGTGCCGTCGGCGGTGTCGGGGCGTATGTCGAGCTCCACGTCGAAGATATGCGTGGCGTAGTTCCACCCCTTGACATCATATATGCGGCAGAGGCGTGCCGTGCGGCGCAGGAACTGCTCGTAGACCTTCTTTTGGGGGGCGCACCACTGCGTCTCGGCGAGTGCGGCCATGCGCGGCAGCACCATATACTGCACCTGTGCCATGTCGGGGATATATTCGGTCCAGAGGTTTGCCTGCACGCCCACGATGTACCGCTGCTCGTCGGGAGAGAGCGAGCGGGGCATGGGCTCGTAGGAATATACGCGCTCGATGGGGAGGTATCCGCCTATGGCGAGGGGCTCCGCGGCGGTATCCTTGGCCTGATAGTAGTCGAAGTAGTGGTATGTGTTGGGTGTCATGATGACGTCGTGGTGGAGGCGTGCCGCGGCTATTCCGCCGCCCTCGCCGCGCCACGACATGACGGTGGCTCCCGGGGCGAGGCCGCCCTCGAGGATCTCGTCCCAGCCGATCATGCGGCGTCCGTTCGCGGCGAGGAACTCCGCCGCCTGAGAGATGACGTAGCTCTGGAGCCGCTGCTCCTTGGTGTGGGTCTCGTCCGACTTGAGCCCGAGCTGGGCGATGCGGGCCTGACACTTGGGGCAGCTCTCCCACCGCACCTTGGGGCACTCGTCGCCGCCGACGTGGATGTACTCCGAGGGGAATATGTCGATGATCTCGGCCAGCACATCCTTGATGAAGGTTATGGTGGCGTCGTTTCCGGCGCAGAGGACGTCGTCCGAGATTCCCCACTGCATCCATACGTCGTACGGGCCGCCCGTACATCCGAGGTCGGGATATGCCGCCAGCGCGGCCTGCATGTGGCCCGGCATGTCGATCTCGGGGATGACGGTGATGTAGCGCTCGGCGGCGTAGGCGACGATGTCGCGCGCTTCGTCCTGCGTATAGAATCCGCCGTATGGCTTGCCGTCATACTCGCCCGAGTTGCGGCCGATGACGGTCTGCTTGCGCTGCGACCCGACCTCCGTAAGGCGCGGGTACTTCCTGATCTCGATGCGCCAGCCCTGATCGTCGGTCAGGTGCCAGTGGAAGCGGTTTATGTTGTGCAGGGCGAGCATGTCGATGTATGTCTTGACCTCCTCGACGGTGAAGAAGTGGCGCGAGACGTCGAGGTGCATGCCGCGGTATGCGAATCGCGGAGAGTCGGTGACCGTCACGGGCGCCATGCGGCACTGGCCCTTCGTGACGCCCACGGCCTTGCGCATGGTCTGTATGCCGTAGAATACACCTGCGGGGGTGGGGGCGGTGATGGTGACGCCGTCGGCCGCGACCTCCATGCGGTAGCCTTCGGGGTTGTCGGTGACGGGCCCGAGGGCGAGGGTCACGGCAGGACCTTCGGCGCTGCCCTCGGCGGGAGTGAGCTTAAGGCCCGTCTGCTCGCCGATATATTCGGCAAGGAAGCCGGCATTGCGGCGCATGGCCTCGTCGCCGGCGGGATAGATTATGGCGGTGCCGTTCTTGAGGAGGAAGGGTTCGCCCTCCGCCGCCGTCACCTCGAGGGGTGCGGGCACGATGTCGTAGTCGGCCTCGGCCGTCCTTGAACACGATACGGCGGCCGTCATTGCCGCTGCCGCCATTGCGGCGCAGAGTGTGCGGGTCAGATGTTCCATTTTCATAAGCGGGATCTGTTAGGTTTGTATTCGGTTTGCGGGCGGCGCGCGTCGGGTCGGGACCTCTTCTGCGTTGCATTCATCGCCTGCGGTTGTCTCTCTTACTCTTCGGAGTGCTCCCCGGGTTTTGTCTATGGGCCTGCGTTTTAGCTGTTCGGGGCGGGGCACATCCTGTATTATCCAAATATAGTGAAAAAAATTATACGCACAGCCGACGGCGGCGAAATTATCTTCATGTGTGCGAATTATGTCGTCGGGGATGTTCGTGCGTGGGCGGAATATTGTAATTACTTATCCGCAATTTGCCCCGGCCGGAGACTTTCCTTGTTTTTGACTTTGCCTTAAACAGGATGCGCCTCGGCCGAGTCAAATATTAAAATATTTGTCTCTGCTCTCGGCTTTCACTGTTTTTGACTTCGTCTTAAACAGGATGCGCCTCGGCATAACCAAATCTGAAAACGG
>ENA-OVGB01000980-OVGB01000980.1-human-gut-metagenome-genome-assembly--contig:-NODE-980-length-28797-cov-270.869111_pt1 | contig 28797 bp, 19 predicted proteins | sample MGYA00237767_ERZ505413 | MGnify/ENA primary metagenome ERZ505413 (study PRJEB26158, sample SAMN06016410) | human gut metagenome | biome: human gut; feature: ankylosing spondylitis patient; material...
CTCCGAAGAATCTCAGGATAGGGTCGAGGAAGAGCAGACAGATGATGCTCAGTCCGATACCGATGATGAGGTTCAGTGAAATTGTGTTACCCAGAATGTTTTGCGCTGTGGCATAGTCTTTTTGTCCCAACTTCACGCTGATGGCAGTAGACGCTCCTACGCCCACACCGGCTCCGAAGGCAGCGGTGAGGTTCATGAAGGGGAAGGTGATGGCGAGACCTGAGATGGCCATGGCTCCCACACCCTGACCGATGAATACTCGGTCTACGATGTTGTAGAGTGAGGCGGCGGTCATCGCAATCATAGCTGGCAAGGCATACTGAACGAGCAGCTTGCCCACCGGCTTGGTTCCTAATTCTAATGTCGCTTGTTTATTTTCCATTTATATCTGTTTTTTCCTCATAGCCGCTCGCCCAGCTTCTTTCAGAATGCAATTGCAGCGGCTACTTGTCTGCAAAAGTACAAAAAATATCTGATACCTTATTATATATATGAGAAAAACTTGCATTTCATGATAAAAACTTCCCTTTTCCTTTGGTGTTTTCGTACAATTTCTGTACTTTTGCACTTCAGAATAAACAATTCAACTGATTAATAAATGCAATACAGAAATATTGCAGCAACAACAATAACAAACCGGACTACCGATATAATGATGAAAAAATTTTTGATGCTTTATGCATTTTTAATGACCGCTCTTTCTTTGTTTGCTCGCGAAGACAGGGTTAGTAATTTTGAGCAACTGATGCGGTTGCCCCGCATCGCCGAAACCGATATGGTGTCGTATCCTGGAGGCAAGTGTATGATGTATCGTCTTTATCTCAGAGACAAAGACCTCAGTCACACTCCCTTCTCGGTAAGTCGCCCGGCAGAATTCCTCTCTTCCCGTTCCATAGAGCGCAGAAAGAGGCAGAATCTGCCCATCGATGTTACTGATCTGCCTATAGCTCCTGCTTATGAGCAAGCTGTAAGCGAGGCTGGCATCGAGATTGTGGGCAAGAGCAAGTGGAACAATACCCTGCTGGTCCGCATTCATAAGGAGAAGGAACTACGGAAACTGGATGATCTCGATTTCATCACCCGGAAAATGAAGGTCTTCTCTGCTCCCGATTCTGTCAGTCAGCGCGTCAGAAGTAGCGTTCGCAGGGGATTGAACGATTGGACTGGTGGAGTAGGCGAATATGGTGCTGCCGATGCGCAGATCCAGTCGCTCAACGGCAAGCGGCTGCATGAAACCGGACATTTGGGCAGAGGAATGATGATTGCTGTCTTCGACGGCGGATTCATGAATGTGGATAAGATTCCGGCGCTGCATAATATCAGATTGGCGGGCGTGAAGGACTTTGTGGTTCCTCAATCCAAGAATGTTTTCGCCGAGATGGAGCATGGAACAATGGTGCTTTCTACGATGGCTGCCAACGAACCCGAAAGATTCGTGGGGGTGGCGCCTGAGGCTCAATATCTGCTGGTGCGCTGTGAAGATGAGCGCACAGAGAGTCTGGCAGAAGAGGATTACTGGGCTTTTGCGGCTGAATATGCTGACAGTTGCGGCGTGGATGTCATCAATTCCTCGCTGGGTTATCATGGCTTCGATGATGCGTCTACCAACCATCATTATTATGAGCAGGACGGCAATTCTACCCTCATCTCCCGTACCGCTTCGATGTGTGCTGACAAGGGAATCATCTGTGTCAATTCTGCAGGAAACGACGGAATGGGAAGCTGGAAGAAAATCAATTTCCCTGCCGATGCACGCAATATCCTTACCGTGGGCAGCGTAAACGAAATGGGCGAGAATGCGGCTTTCAGTGCCGTGGGACCTACTGCTGACGGCAGAATCAAACCTGACGTGATGGCTTACGGAAGTCCTACCTGTGTGATTACGGGCCGTGGAAATATCATCAATGATAACGGAACGTCTTTCTCTTCTCCGCTCATCGCCGGAATGGTAGCGTGTCTCTGGCAGGCTTTGCCTCAGAAGACGGCTAAGCAGATTATGAAACTCGTGAGATTGGCTGGTAATAATCAGCATCATCCCGATAATGTATTCGGATATGGTGTGCCTGATTTCTGGAAGGCCTATCAGACGGGGAAAGCGATTAAGTAGTTAATAGTTGATAGTTTATAGTTAATAGGGCAAACTTGCTCTGCTAGCTATAAACTTTCAACTATAAACTGTAAACTTTAAACAGTAAACAGCATGGAACGACTTCGATTGTCCCTTTTTGAATTAAACTCCATAGTCCGTGAGGTCATTTCGATGTCCTTGCCCGACAGCTATTGGGTGGAAGCGGAACTCTCCGAGGCTCGCGAGGGCTACGGCGGGCACTGCTATCTGGAACTCATCGAGAAGGATGAGCGCTCTAATACGCCCATTGCCAAGGCGCATGCCTCCTGCTGGCGAAACCGATGGATGTTCATCAAACCGAATTTCGAGCGCATCACCGGACAGCGTATTCATGCCGGAATGAAAGTGCTGCTCAAGGTGCACGCGCAGTTTCATGAGAACTATGGCTTTTCCTGGATAGTAGATGATATTGACCCTAACTATACGATGGGCGATATGGCGCGCAAGCGGCTGGAAATCATCAATACGCTGAAAGCAGAGGGCGTATTCGAACTGCAGAAGGAGTTGGCGCTCCCGATGTTCTGCCAGCGCATCGCCGTCATTTCCAGTGCTACGGCAGCAGGTTATGGTGATTTCTGCAACCAGCTTGCCGATAACGATTATGGTCTGCAGTTTCAAACCCGCCTCTTTCCGGCTACGATGCAGGGCGAGGGGGTAGAGCAGAGTGTGATAGCTGCCCTCGACAGTATCAATGCCGAATGGGAACAGTTTGACTGCGTAGTCATCATCCGAGGCGGTGGCGCTACGAGTGATCTCTCGGGTTTCGATACCCTGGCGCTTGCTGAGAATGTGGCAAACTTCCCGCTGCCTATCATCACGGGAATAGGACATGAAAGGGACGAGAGTGTGCTGGATATGATTTCTTTCCAACGTGTAAAGACACCGACAGCCGCTGCCGCCTTCCTCGTTAATCATCTTACTGAAGTTTATGCCCGTGTGGTGAATGCGCAAGAGGCTATCGTGCAGAATGTGAAGCACCGTCTGCAGGTGGAGAAGATGAGGCTCGAAAGATTGAGCAACACGATTCCTGTCCAGTTTTCGCTGGTGAAGACGAAGCAGGGAGCCTATCTCGACCGCTTGATGAGCCGTTTAAGCACAAATGTCCAGTCGAAACTATCGGAAGCCCAGCGCCATTTCGAGATTCTTTCTCAGAATATTCAGCCGATATTGGAAAGGAAGATGCTCAACGAGAGTCATCGTCTGCAGCTTCTTTCCCAGCGCATTCAGGCACAAGACCCCGAGTTATTGCTGAAACGTGGCTACAGCATCACGCTGAAAGATGGCAAAAGCATCCGCTCTGCCTCGCAACTGAAGTCTGGCGACATCATCGAAACGAGGTTTGCCGAGGGCAGCGTGAAGGCGGAAGTTATGAATAATTTATAGTTAATAGTTTATAGCAATCTAGCTCCAGACGCCCTGAACGTTGAGCTTCACACGCCCTGAAAGGGCAGAAGCTCCTAGCCCAGGGCATCGCCCTGGGTAATAAAGGACGCAATCTTGTCGCCCTGTAAGGGCAAAAGCTTTAAAATATCCACTGTTAACTCTGTTACCCCAAAACAAAATAAAAATATGGAAAAAGAAGAAATGAAATACGAACAAGCCGTAAGAGAGCTTGAAGAAATCGTAGAAAGAATGGAGAATGATGAACTCGATATTGATCAGCTCTCCGAGCAGTTGAAACGTGCCAAAACCTTGGTGAAACTCTGTAAAGACAAACTCACCAAGACCGATGAGGAAATCAAGAAACTCCTCAGCGAGGATTGATTTACGATAAGCAGAAACTTGTTGGAAATTGTAGAAGAAAGTTGAATTTTCGCGCACGGATCTCACGGATCTCACGGATTTTGGCTCCTTCGGAGTTTTGGCTGTGAGGCTTAGTGAGTACCGTTGCTTGCAACGAAGAAGATCCGTGAGATCTGTGAGATCCGTGTGCGACTTAAATACCATCCGTAAATATGATACTTAGGCATCGTAACTATCTTGTTTACGGCCGGGGGGTAACTAGGGTGAGTAGGAAATCGCTTTTTCTGGGAGTCTATATATATACTATATCTTTCCTATAGTAAACGAACCTTTACATAAGGAAACTCTTAGAAAGTACTCTCCCCTTACTTACCCTACCCACCCGTAGAAGGGCAGGTCGGGGGCGGTATCCTGCTGCGAATAGTCATCCTCTGCTCTTGGCGATGAAGTAGGTGAAGGGTGAACCTCGATGCCAACCTTTAGCGTTAATAATGTGTTAAAAACACCCCATAACCCATTATAATAGAGATTCTTATATTTCTAGCATGCGCTGTATATACAAAGTTCTTTTTACTAGGGTTCACCCCAGAGCCGAAAAGGTGAATGCTTGGGGCAAGTGTTCACCCCGCTGTTCACCATTTGGTAACTATCGACAAAGATACGACAAAAGGCTTCCTGTTTTATTTCAAGCAATGTTCGTTCATTGGCATTGGGGTTGTTGCATTATCCACTTCCTGTAAGAGGGTGTGTCATAAGTCTGGATAATAGTTGGTGTATAACAGTTGACTACCGCATGCACAACAGGTGTTGTGCATGCGCATATCAGCTGTTATGCAAGCGCACAACAGCTGTTGTGCGACCGAAGATACTGACTGTCTCAACAACATATCTTATCTCTTCCAACAACTTATTCTGTCTCTTCCAACAACATATCCTATCTCTTCAAGCAACATATTCTATCTCTTTCAACAAATAGAAGAGGGTGAATCATAAACTTATGACACATCCTCTTTCAATTTGACTTGAATAGAACGCAAACCAGCGTTTTACATGGTAAAGGTCTTGAAAATCCCTCACTCTGAGGAATTTCCGAACGCATATCAAGGCTAAGCCTAACTACAACCTTTGCACCCCACTTGTATTGTTTCTGCTTCTCGCAAATGTCCTCGCCCAAACTCCAGTAGAATTTGAGCATTTCCGTATTCACTTTGACAGCAGCTTTAAGTTGTGCCATGCGGAAACGTTTCTTCAGGTCAGACAATCACTTCACATAGTTCTTGTCTGCCATGAAGGAGTCGCTATTCACGAACTGCGGTATATTATCTTTATTTTTCATATCATTACCTTTTTCGAAATCCTTAGTTTCCTTTATATCAGAAAGTGTTGCTTCAATGTCTTCTATTGTAGGCAACTGGCTCTGTATGTTTTCAGGCATGAGCTTAGACATCCTTCTTGTAATTGTGCAACAAGTTATTGCACATTTACTTCGTCTAATTTGGAAACAGCTTGTTGTCAAATTGTAAGTTGCTCATTATAAAACTGATACCATTGTCTGATATACTTCAAGTTTCTGTATGAAAGCCCTTTCATATCTGGGAACTCTGCCACAACTTGTGGAAAGTTTACTCTAACAATCCCAACTCTTTCAGATAGCCCTCAATCTCCTTGTCAAGGTCAGCACGTTTGGCCTCCAGGTCCTTGATTGCCACGTAGTTTGTTTGCAACTTCTCAAAGTTTGTCAAGAAATTTCTGTTGTAATTCTTCGCTCATATCGTTATTTCTTTTTTATATTCAATGATTCACTGACATTGATATATTTTTCGTCTTTATCTGTTATATACTGATGGCTGTACTTTCCTTTTCCCTCATTTAGGATTATTACACCATTCCAAAAGGATGTCGGACTTATGGCATAGCTTGGGTCTAAACAGAATATTTTCTTGACACCGTCTTTTTGTTCTTCATACCCAATAGCAAGTACAGCATGAGCGCCACCTTTAAAAGACAGAGCGGTAATCAAAGGCGTGTCGCTATCTATTGCAGTCCTAAGTTCTTCTACAAAAGAAGTTTGGTCTGATAAAGATGCTGTATATTGAAGAGGCGAAGATGTAACCTCTTTAGCAAAAGAATGGGATAGCTTTTCTTTTATTTCGGAAAAATAAAATCCATCACGGCACAGTCCTTCTGTCACAAAGAACTCTTTGAAGAGTCTCCCTTTTGCGGTATTTCCCTTAAATGTTGTTTTCAAGTTGACAACTTGATTACGAGTAAGAACCTTTAGTATGAGCAGGTTCATCATCATGGAATATACGGCACAAGCCCCATCCATTTCTCCTTGTTGTAAATGGACAGGTTGCCACTTGCGGTTAAATACACTAACACCCGAAGCCGTTATATCTAAATCTTTAATAATCTTAATCATTGTCGCTTTGTTATATATCTAAATCTTTTGTAATCTTAATCATTGTCACTTTGTTATTCCCAACTGAATGTCCTTATTATAGAACGCAGTTTCTTTGCCTTTTCAAAACATTGTGTCCACAAAGACACAGCAAGTTATGTTTCGAGTTACTCGAAACCTTTTGGGTTACTCCCAAAAGAACTTGCCTGTCGGTGATTTGTTCCTCCGTAGTCGGACAATTAAGATGGAAAGAACATATAAAAACAGCATAAAAAGTTTCTGATTTTTCTCATAGACAATTTAAATTTTATATTTTTGTGCAAAATTAGAAACAATGACAGAACTATTTCCATGACAGTCCTTTGCTGTCTAAATCTCTTGTGCTGAAAGGTGGTATAGCCATCAATCTCACCGTTTTCCAACTGCCAAGACTCTCGGTAGATATAGACCTTGACTTTACTGTGGATTGCGACCGAGAATCCATGCTCTCCATTCGCCAAGAAGTGAATAACGAGATTCTACGCTATATGGAGTCGGATGGTTCTCGAATCTGGTGCTGTGCTCGTCATCAATGATGCTTTTCTCTTATTCTTCTGCCAGTTCTTTCATCGCATCGTTTAATGTGTTGAAAAGAACGTTGATGTTTTCTTCTTCATTCTTGCATGCCTCCTTGAAGAGGGCAACAGGATCTTCGGTGCTGCTCTTGAGCGGAGTCTCGTTGAGCAGGATGTTGACATTGTTCAGCAACATGCCGTGAAGGGTAGGCATGTGGAGCTGGTGCTGCTCGCCCTCCTTGCTGCCACACTTCAAGCCTGCTGCGTATGCCTTTACGATAATGCGGACCAGGAGATGGATGGCCATCGGCTCATCGGCAAGACTGATGAGAATGCCATGGGTATAATCGCGTACATGCTCTTCAAGTGTGGTAAACTTACCTTGCAGAAGCCAGGTGAAGTTGCGCTTGTATTCTGACTCCATCGCCTTGTAAAGCTGGTTCGATTTGCAGGCTATGCGCAGGTAGTCGAGCATGGTTGGCTCAAAGGTCGGGTCAGCCTGTTTCATGCTGTCGAAGTTCTTCTTTATGCGCTCGTTGGCTTCCTCGGCAGTCTTGTAGTTGAGGCGTACGAGGGTAGAGAACATGATGTCGAAGAAGTATTGGTTTACCTCGCCATAGTGCTCCAGCATCATCTGCTTGATCTGTTTCGGGTCGTTCTTCTTGCTGAAGTCATTGCCTTCGATGGTAGCATCGATGATGCCACGTGCGTAAGCTTCGAAGAAACCTCTTACAAATGCAGCTACTGCCTGATAACTGTTGATTCTTTTGCTCATTTCTTGTCTGTGTTTATTGGGCTGTTCCTGTTTGCAAATAACAGCTTCTTATTCAAAAGTCTTAAATTCATACCCCTGTTCCATGAGCCATTCTATGGCCTGAGGGAGCGCTGTCTTCAGCTTTTCAATGCTCTTCAGCGAGTCGTGGAAGGTGATGATGCTGCCATTGCGGGCATATCGCTTCACATTGTTCACCACATCTTCTGCCGTCATCCATTTGGAATAGTCGCGCGTCACCACGTCCCACATGATGACCTTGTAAGTGCGGTGCAGCCACCAATACTCACTTGGTCGCATCCAGCCGTGAGGTGGACGGAAAAGATGGGCATGGATGATATCGTTCGCCTTATTGGTGTTGAGCACGTAGGAGATGACGCGGTGCTTGAAGGCACCGATATGATTGAATGTATGATTGCCTACCTGATGACCCTCTGCCACAATCTGATTGTAGAGGTCATGATTGCGCAATACATTCTCGCCTACCATAAAGAAAGTAGCCTTGATATTGTACTTTCTCAGGGTCTCTAAGATGAATGGAGTTGACTCTGGAATCGGACCGTCATCAAATGTAAGATAGACTGAATGGTCTTTCTTGTCCATTCTCCAGATGGCCTTTGGATATAACCATCTGAGCCATTTGGCTGGTTGCTCTATGAACATGGATAAAACAGGTTTATATGAATAATGAAAAGTTTGGTGTCGTGTTTCGCGACACCAAACTTTTTTCTATTTTTACTGATTGCCTTCCGGCATTCTGCCACCTCTGCCATGATAGAGACGGTAGAGGTTGTTGAGCTGCTTCTCATACTTCTGCTCCAACTGTGGACTCACCATTCCGGCAGCCTCGCAGATGCTCTGCATGATCATGATCTGACGGATGCAGTCGTTCTCTGCCTGGAGGAAACGGTCGTTTGGCAGCGAGAGATAGTAGTTGAGGTATTGTGAAGCATTCTTCCATACCGCTTCAATATATTCCTTACCCTTGGCTTTCTGACCGGTCATCAGCCAGCCGCGAGCCATATCCAAGCCACCGCTCATGTAGTCGAGCGTAACATTGTAGGCCGGAATCTCGGTATCAGCCTTCTTCAGGATGTTGATAGCCTTCTGTTTCTTGCCTTCGGCGATGAGCTGGAGGGCTGTCTGGGCGAGCAGGCGACGGTGGGTATAGCACATACGCATGGTTGTCTCGTCGATGTAGAGTCCCTTCTGCTTCAGGTTGCCGAACTTGAATCGGGTCATGATGTTGTGATAAGCCTTCTCTGTATCGAAGTTCTTGGCACCTGGCTTGTTGGTGGTGAACGGAGTGATACGGTTCACAAGTCCCTCCTGTACGAAGTTGTCGCCGAGGTTCATATAGTTCTCTTCGCCTACGGTGAGTGCTACGTAGAGCGGACGGGTCCAGTTGCACTGTGCCAGCATTTCGAGCATCATGAGGTCGCCCTTGTAGAGTGCGCTCTTGCCGGCAAGAGAGATGACCATCTTGTCTGGAATAGAATCTGATGCCATCATCATGCCGCTCTTCTTTACAGCCTCCTTGTCGATGGTGACATAGAGGGTATCTGTAGGGATGAAGTGCATGTCAGGGTTCTTGCTGCGTACCCAGTTCTTCAGGATGTTCTTGAGCTCGAACGGTTCGGCACCAAACTGCTTCTTGGCATTCTCAGGATCTTGCTTGTAGAAGTCGAGAATCTGCTTCTTTGCCTCAGGTTCAACAGATACATATTCGTTGGTACCTGAACAGAAGTCGAGACGTGGCCAGGTGATTGGCACAGATGGTGAGTTGTATGCAGGACGCATCATCTGGTCGATATACCAGTCGGTCTGCAGGTAGCTCAGGTTACATACGCGGGCATCTGTTCCTACGCCTTCTACCTCCTGGTTGTACCAGAGTGGGAAGGTATCGTTATCACCATTGGTAAAGATGATAGGGTTGCCCTTCTCCTGGAGTGACATCAGGTAGTTCTGACCGAAGTCACGGCAGGTGTAACGGTTTGAGCGGTCGTGATCATCCCAGGTCTGTGATGCCATCTGGATAGGTACGAGAAGTGTGATGACTGCTACGATGGCTGTTACGGCAGTACCGCTGAGCTTCATCTTGCGCTTCAGAATGTCGATGATGGCGAGAACGCCGAGACCGCACCAGATAGCGTATGCATAGAATGAGCCGGCATAAGCATAGTCACGCTCACGTGGCTGCATAGGCGTCTGATTCAGGTAGATGACGATGGCAAGACCTGTCATGAAGAATAGGAAGAATACGATCCAGAACTGCTGGATTCCGATAGGGAGGAGTACTTCCTCTTCCTTGCCGTTCTTCATTACCTTCTTCTTGCGGGTATACCAAGCCTGCCAGAAAAGTCCGATGAGACCGAGAATCAGCGGCATGCAGTAGAATACATTGTGGCCCTTGTTCTCCTTCAGGTCGTCTGGCAATTTGCTCTGGTCGCCATAGAGTGAATCATCAATGAATGAGAAACCGGTAATCCAGTTGCCGTGCTCTGGCTCACCATTGCCCTGGATGTCGTTCTGACGGCCGGCAAAGTTCCACATGAAGTAGCGCCAGTACATGAAGTTGCACTGGTAAGAGAGGAAGAAGCGGATGTTGTCAAACTGTGACGGCATCTTCACCATCATACTTTCTCCGCAGCGGTCGTAAGGAATCTCTGTGCCTTCTACACCGCCCATCCAGTCTTCGTATGCCTGGGCATGAGCCGAACTGTACATGCGAGGGAAGAGCATGTTCTGGGCATAGATATACTTATTCTTGTGACTTACTACGAAGTAAGAGTCCTTCTCATCAGCCGAAGCCTTCTCCTTGCGCTGGTAAACCGGTGCGCCTTCTTTCATGACAGGCTTGCACATGTTACCGTCTACTTCGAGGGCTACCTGTGATGTATAAGCCTGGCCATAGAACAGAGGACGGTCGCCATACTGGTCGCGGCTCAGATAACTTCCCAGGGTAAAGATGTCCTCAGGAGAGTTCTGGTCCATAGGAGGGTTGGCAGAAGAACGGATCACGATGAGTGCGTAGCTGGAATAACCAATCATCAGCATCAGCATGCAGAGCAAGGCTGTGTTCTTGACGCGTGCAGAGATGAGAGGCAGGAGCTGCATCTTCTTCTTGGCGATGCCTGTAGATTCGTCAACGCCTGTTACTACTTCCTGCTTGCGCTTGTAGCCGAGTACAAACCAGAGGATAACCAGCACGATGATACCGGTGATGGCAGCAGTCCAGCCATATCCGTAGAATGGGATGCCGAGCATGCCGAAACCGAGAACGAAGGCGATATTCTGCTTCTTCTCGTTCTTCTCTGATGCATTACAGGTCTCGTAGATGCCCCAGATGACAGAGGCAACAAGACTGATGATGTATACGATTTCACCGGTATTGAACGGACAGCCGAGGGTGTTGACAAAGAACAGCTCGAACCAGCCGCCTACGGTGATGATACCTGGAACCACACCATACAGTACGGCTACCACTACGAGGAATGAAAGGAACAGCGCCAGGAGCGAGCCCTTGAGGTTGGCATGTGGCACCTTCTTGTAGTAATAAACCAATACGATGGCTGGGATACAGAGCAGGTTGAGCAGGTGGACACCGATACTCAAACCGGTCATATAGGCGATGAGTACAAGCCAACGGTCGCTATGAGGCTCGTCAGCATGGTCTTCCCACTTCAGGATGAGCCAGAATACCACAGCGGTAAAGGCAGAAGAGAACGCATAAACCTCACCCTCGACAGCAGAGAACCAGAAAGTATCGCTGAAGGTGTAGATGAGTGCGCCTACCATACCGGATGCCTCGATGGCAATCAGCTTGCTGGTAGTCAGTTCTTTCCAGTCGCTGATGACGAGTCGGCGAGCCAGGTGGGTGATGGTCCAGAAGAGGAACATGATACAGACGGCGCTCAGCAGGGCGCTCATCGTATTTACCATCTTGGCTACCTGGGTAGTGTCGCTGGCGAAATGTGTGAAGAAATTGCCTAAAAGCATGAAGAATGGTGCCCCAGGTGGGTGACCGATCTCCTGCTTGTAAGCAGTCGTAATAAACTCAGGACAGTCCCAGAAACTGGCTGTCGGTTCAATTGTGGAACAATAAGTGAACGCCGCAATGATGAATGCGACCCATCCGAAGATATTGTCCACTAATCTGTACTGTTTCATTATTGTTTAAACTTTAATGTATTATATTTCTTTCTGAATGCTTTCTCTGTTTCTGAATGCTTTCTCCGTGCCTTTCAAGGAAGGCACATTCCAGTTGCAAAGATAATAAAAAGATGAGATAATATGGATTTTTGCACCTGTTTTTTAGGCATTATTATATAATAAGCCTATACATTTAAGAAATGCTCTTCCAGTTTCTCTCTCGGCATATCTGCCGTATCGTGGTAGTGGAGATGATGATTTACGCAGGCGATGTGCTTTACGTTATTGAGCACTTCGGCTACATCATGGCTTACGATGATAATGGCGCACTCCCGGTTGATCTGTTCCAGCATCTCGTACATCTGCTTCTGGAAACGGCGGTCGATGTAGGTGTTGGGCTCATCCAGTATCACTACATCGGGTTTCGAAACAATGGCGCGGGCGAGGAGTACTCGCTGCAGTTGTCCGCCGCTCAAGGCTGCGATATGGCGGTCTTTCAACTCTGTGAGCTGCATCTGTTCCAGACAGTCGAGTACCTGCTGGTGCTGTGCCTGGGTGTATCTCGAAAAGAGACTTTTGGTCTTGCTGAGTCCTGAGAGTACCACTTCATAAACGGAGATAGGAAACTGTTTGTCGAGATGATTGTATTGGGGCAGATATCCCATACTGATTTCCCTTACTTCCTCCCCGTCTTTATAAAAGCGGATGCTGCCGTCTGTGGGTTTCATCAGTCCCAGAATGAGGCGCATGAGGGTTGTCTTGCCACCACCGTTGGGACCGATGATGCCAAGATAATCGTCTTTGTAGACGGTGAGGTTGATGTCGTGGAGCACCTCCTTGCCTTCGTAACCAGCCGAAAGATGCTCGATTTTTATGATTGGAGTCATATTATTGTAGTTTTTACTTCCCAACAACGATTTTCTTGCCTTGTACCGCTGCTGCCGCTTCCTGCATCGCCCAGTTCCAGTCGCCCTGCAATGGATTGATATTCATTGGCTTGGTGTGGCTCTCCTTGATGAAGGTTGTGGTGTTGCGGTTGGCAAATTCTGCCTGTATCAGGCAGAACTTGATCTTTTCTTTTCGGGCTCTCTCTATGAGGCTCTTCAGCTGGGAGGCACTCGGCTCCCTGCCTTCTTCCTCTATGGCAAGCTGCTCCAGCTGGTAATCACGGGCAAAGTAGGTGAGGATAGGGTGATAGATCACAAACTTGCGTACCATCTCGGGATGATTCTTGAAACCCTCTCTGATGGTGCTGTCTCGCTTGTCGATGATCTTCAGCAGCGACAGATAGTTCTTCTCAAAGAATGCCTTGTTCTTCGGCTCCAGATTGCAGAGTGCCTTGAAGATGTTGCTGGAGATGATGCGGGCGTTTTTGCAACTCATCCATACATGCGGGTCGGTATTGCCGCCTGGTGTCTTGGCAGGCGTGATGCCTGTGGAGGTATCTATCACCTTCATGTCAGGAGCGTTGTCCTGCAGCTTCTTCATCCAGGTCTGTTCGAAACCGATGCTTCCCACTTTCAGATAGAGGGCACTCCTGGAGAGTTCCATCATCTGCTCGGCATAAGGCTCGTAAGTTTCTGGATTGTTGCCGTTGGATACCATCACGTTGACATCCACCTTATCTCCGGCAATCTTGTCAACGAAAAACTTGTAGGGAGGGATAGTTACGGTAACAGCAGGTTTGCCATCGCTGTTGGCGACAGATTCCTTTCCGTTACTTTCTGCGGTGTTGCCTTTCTGCTGGCTGCCTTTACAGCCCGCGAAAACCACACATAATATAATAAGGTATAAATACTTTTTCATAAGCAGTCAATCTATATAAATCAATTCTTTGTTTTCTTTGCAGCTTGTTTAAAAGATGAAACTGAGTCCGTAAACCAGCAGTACATATCTCAACACCTTTCCGATGGTGATGCTGATGACAGAAATCACGATGTTGGCTCTCGTCAGTCCCAAAACGATGGTGATGGCACTTCCCAACAGGGGCAGGAAGGCGAAGAATCCCATCCAGGCACCTCTGTCGGCCATGAAATGCTGAGCCTTGTCGAGACTCTCTTTCTTTACATGCAGATATTTCTCTATCCATTCCAGCTTGCCCATCCGTCCTACGCCATAGTTGAACATAGAACCGAGCACATTGCCGATGCTTCCATACAGTACGAGCTGGATAGGTTCTAGTCCGGCAGCCTGTAAGCCCGACATCACCACCTCGCTGCTGAAGGGAAAGAAACTGCCGGCAAGGAAGGCTGATACCAGCATGCCCCAGTAGCCCCAGCTCATTAAGAAATCTATTATCCAACTCATAGTAATACGGTTTCTGGTACGAGTATGTTGTAAGCCATGATAAGTACCAGCATGATGAGCAGCAGGATGAAGGAGATGTTGGTAAACTTACCTCTGGTGAATGTGATGAAATGGGCGATAAGCGGTGCTGTATTCACAATCAGGATGCCGCCCAGTTCCTGTATATGTTGAGGCTGCAGGATGATGAAGATGATGCAGGCAACCGATATCATGATAAACGTTTCGTAGATCATCCGGGTGCGTATCTTATCGCCGTAGCTGGTGCGTATGAAGTGGATGGAACCGATGATGGTGAGCAGGGTAACGAAACTCAGGTTCAGAATCTGATGGTCGGTAACCTGCGAATAATCAAAGAGTTCGCTGTAGTTGATGAATTCACAGAAGTGATCTGCCAGCCCCTGTATGTTGTCGGTATAGAAGAAATAACCGGCTGCAAACCAATAGGGCACGATGAGACCTACCAGGGATGCAAAGAATGTCTTTACGCTAAACGAGAGGGTAAACACCATCATCATGATCCATAGGATAGGCATGAAATAGCCTATCTGCACGAAAACCATCGATGCCAGACCGATGCAGGCAAAGGCGTAGAAAGTCCAGCCTGTAGAGCGTTTATCCTGATAGCAATTCCAGATAATGAGATAAAAGGCGATGAAACACATCGTCACAATACTGCTTTTTAAAGAGAGTTGGGGGAGTCCTGCCATCGTCATTAATGCCAGAAAACTGCAAGATACCATTCGGCTGTAGGTACGCATGAGGGCATTACGGTTGTTCAGTTCCACCATCAGTAGGGTACACATGGCTGTGAAAGCAAATTCTACCCAGATATTGGATACCAATAAACCTACTGCAACCCAAACCAGCGTGGCAAGGGTTGCAGTAATAGGTAAAGAGTAGCGGCTAGCCGCTACTTTATTTTGAAAAGTTTTCTTTCTTAACATCTAATTCAACATTAAAAACTAAAGGTCCTGTCCGATATCAGAACGGAAGTACTTGTCGGTGAACTGGATCTTCTGTGCCTCAGCAAAGCTCTTCTTCAGGGCTTCTTCCTTGTCCTTGCCGTAGCTGCTTACGCAGATGACACGACCACCGTTGGTTACTACCTGACCATCCTTCATGGCTGTACCGGAGTGGAATACTACCGAACCTTCTACATCGTCGATGCCCTGGATAGGATACCCCTTCTTGTAAGCCTCAGGATAACCGCCGCTTACGAGCATCACGCAGACAGCTGCACGCTCATCAAACTCGATGCTGCGCTTGTCCAAATCGCCTGCTGCTACACCCTCAAAGAGATCCACGATGTCGCTCTTCAGGCGGAGCATCACGCTCTCTGTCTCAGGGTCACCCATACGGCAGTTGTACTCGATGACCATAGGCTCGCCTTCTACATTAATCAGACCGAAGAAGATGAATCCCTTATAGTCGATGTTCTCCTCAGCAAGTCCCTCTACGGTAGGACGGATGATGCGCTCGTCAACCTTCTGCATCCACTCCTTGGTAGCGAATGGTACAGGGGTAACGCTACCCATACCGCCGGTGTTCAGACCGGTATCGTGCTCGCCGATGCGCTTGTAATCCTTAGCCTCAGGCAGAATCTTGTAGTTCTTGCCGTCGGTCAATACGAATACAGAGCACTCAATGCCGCTGAGGAATTCCTCGATGACTACGCGTGCAGAAGCGTTGCCGAACATACCGCCGAGCATCTCCTTGAACTCTTTTTTAGCCTCTTCCAGGGTAGGGAGGATGAGAACGCCCTTACCGGCGCACAAACCGTCAGCCTTCAATACGTATGGAGCCTTCAGTGTCTCCAGGAATTTCAAGCCTTCCTCTACGTGCTCGCCGTCGAAAGTCTCATACTGGGCAGTAGGGATGTTGTGGCGCTTCATGAACTTCTTGGCGAAGTCCTTGCTGCCTTCCAGTACGGCGCCAGCCTTTGATGGACCGATGACAGGGATGTTCTGGGTGCGAGGATCGTTCTTGAAGTCATCGTAAACACCCTTTACCAATGGGTCTTCCGGACCAACTACCACCATATCAACGCCATTTTCTACTGTGAAGTTCTTGAGCGCCTCAAAGTCGTCTGCCTTGATATCTACGTTCTCGCCGACATTCTGAGTACCGGCATTACCAGGAGCGATGAAGAGTTTCTCACACTTCTCGCTCTGAGCGATTTTCCATGCTAAGGCGTGCTCGCGGCCACCGCCTCCTAACAATAAAATTTTCATTTGCTGTAAGTTATTGTTTGTTATTTGATGTAGAAGTAAACTCCCCTTTTCCGGGGGATGTTTGCTCCTAGATATTTACTTGAGATAATCGAAGAAATAATTGCTGATGCGCTCATGCAGATGAGTGCTCTGATGACCTCTCATGTTGTGAGGCTCGCCAGGATAGACGAAGAAGTCTGGCTGGGTGCCTGCGGCGATGCAAGCCTTGAGGAAGGTGAGGCAGTGCTGTGGCACTACGGTCACATCGTTCAGGCCCTGGATAATCTGCAGCTTGCCCTTCAGGTTCTTTGCCTGATAGAGCAGAGAGGTCTTTTTGTAACCCTCTGGGTTGGTCTGTGGGGTGTCCATATAGCGCTCGCCATACATCACCTCGTACCAGTGCCAGTCGATAACCGGACCGCCTGCTACGCCTACCTTGAACACATCAGGGTGGTTGGTCATCAGCGAGATGGTCATGAATCCGCCGAAGCTCCAGCCGTGAACGCCAATCTTGTCAGCATCTACGTAAGGAAGCGTCTTCAGATATTCCACGCCCTTCATCTGGTCTTGCATCTCAATCTGTCCGAGCTGGCGGAAGGTAGCCTGCTCGAAAGCCTTGCCACGGTTCTCGCTTCCACGGTTGTCGAGGATGAAGAGCAGATAGCCCTTTTCTGCCATGTAGGTTTCCCAACCACGGCTAGAGTAGTTCCAGCGTGCATCTACGTTGTGGGCATGAGGTCCACCATATACATATATAATGGTAGGATACTTCTTGTTTGGATCGAAGTTTACCGGCTTCACCATTCTCCAGTAGAGGTCTGTTTCGCCATCGGCTGCCTTGATGGTACCGCAGCTGTACTCAGGCACATTGTAGCCCTTCCAAGGGTTCTCGGCAGTGAAGTAAGCGGTGCGCTTGCCGTTCTCGGTATTCACGAGGGCAATCTTGCGAGGCACGGTAGGAGTAGAGTAGTTGTCGAAGACATACTGTCCGTTCTCGCTCAAAGTGGCGCTGTGCCATCCCTTGCCGCAATCATCTACCAGCGTACGCTTGCCGTTTTTTGTATCTACGGCAAAGATGTTTCTCTGGATAGGCGATTTCTCGTTGGATGCGATGATGATACTCTTGCGCTTGCTGTTGAAACCGAGTACTTCCATCACTTCCCATTTGCCGGAAGTCAACTGCTTGATTTCGAGCGATTCTGTGTTGCTTGCCATGCGGCTTCCGTGCTTGCCCAGGGTGCAGAGATAGAGGTGGTTGTAGCCATCCTTGCGGCTCTGCATGATAAAGCTGTTGCTGTCCCAAGGCAGGAACTGGATAGGGTGGCAAGGCTCCACATACTTCTCATCGGTCTCGCGATAGAGTTCGCCAGTCTTCTCGCCGGTCTCTGCGCTGTAGGCGGTAAGGCGGCAGTCGTTCTGGTCGCGGTTCAGTTCGAACATATAGATGGTCTTGCTGTCCGGACTCCATGCGATGTTGGTGAAGTAGCGGTCGGTTGGATCGCCAGCCTTCAGATAGACGGTCTTGCCGGTCATGCAGTCGAACACGCCTACGGTTACCTTGTGTGATGTCTCGCCTGTCATCGGATACTTGTCTGGTGCAGGAGTAGCAATGCAACTCTGTGTTTCAGGATGATTGAAACCGATTTCCGGGATGTCGACCTGCGGATAGTCGGTTACCATACTCTGGTCCATGCGATAGAAGGCGAGCAGTTCGCCGTTCGGACTCCAGAAGGTTCCCTTGCTGATACCGAACTCATCGCGGTGAACACTCTGTCCATAAACAATTTCGCGGCTTCCGTCCTTTGAGAGCTGGAAATCGTGAGATTTCTTCTCTTTTGTCAAGGCGTTGCTGGTTACATCGAAGGTACGCACATAGAGGTTGCTGCCCTTCAGATAGGCGAAGGCGTTCTGCTGGGCATTAGCCTCCAGGAGGTTCTCGCCGTCAGCAAAATCCATCTCGCTCAGCAGCTTATGCTTCTTGAAGTCTATGGTATAAGTCTTGCTGCCGTTGCTCACCATCACGATGTTCTTGTCTGCAAACGGGAACAGAGCATTGTAGAGGGCTCTTACCTTGATGTCTTTGGTAGGAGCAATCCACTGGTTGATGTCATTGATGCCGAAGAGTTTGGTCTCCTTGCCTGTCGTCTTGTTGACGAGATAGCAAGCATCCACATCCTGGCGAACGAGTTCATTGCCCCACCAGGTGCACCAGCGATTCTTAGCTACCATGTTACGATAGTTGTTGCCGCCGAAGTTCAGGTCTTCCAATGTAAAGGTTTTCTCGCCTTTCTGAGCAGGAACCACGCCCTGAGCCTGTAAGTCGGTTGCATTCATAGCCATCATAATCATAGCAGCAAAAGATAATTTATAAATTGAATTCTTCAGATTCATTATATTCTTTACGTTACTTTACTTTATCGGGTTTACCACCCATGCGTCGTGAAACACGACGTATGGGTCGATATGTCTTTAATCCTCGTCGTCGAAGTCAACGCTGAAGTTCTTCTTGCCTCCGCGCTTGCCTCCGAAATCACGGCCACCACGTTTGTCGCCCTTGAAGCCACCACGCTTGTCGCCTTTCTCGAAACGCTTTCCGTCGCGCTTGCCACCGAAGTCACGGCCACCCTTGCGGTCGCCCTTGAAGCTACGGCTTCCACGCTTGTCATCGTCGTCATCATTGCGTCGACCGCCGCTGATACGTGAACGGCCGCCCTTATGGAACTCAGCACGCTTCTTCTCGAAGTCTTCCAGACGGTGAGTATGGAACTTGAAAGAACGGACATCGTCCTCCTCGTTTTCAGTCTCCTCGCTTACACGCTTCTTGAATTCACGCTCCTTCTTGAAACGGTGCTTCTGAGCCATCTCGCTCTTCTCGCGCTCTGTCTTCACAATACCGCCTTCAGAACGGAAGTCCTTCATCTTGCCGTCGAACATCACATACTTGCGGAATTCGCACTCCAAACTTCCGTTGAATACAGGAATCTTGATAGATGGTTTCAAACCAATCTGCTCGAAGCACTCCTCGCGGTAGCTCAATACCCAAGCCTCGTTGCCGGCAAAAGCCTTCTTGAAGCGCTCACCTATCATCTTGTAGGTGTTCAGGAGGTTAGGGGTAGAGATGCGCTCACCGTATGGAGGGTTCATCACGATGATGCTCTTCTCTGCTGGCTGGGTGAAGTCCTTGAAGTCCTGCTGGGCGATGGTGATATCCTTGCTCAGTCCGGCAGCACGCACGTTGAGGTTGGCTGTGTTCACCGCCTTCATATCTACATCATATCCGTAGATGTGGTGCTCGAACTCACGCTCTTGAGAGTCGTCGTTATAGATCATGTCGAAGAGATCCTGGTCAAAATCGTTCCACTTCTCGAAGGCAAACTCCTTGCGGAATACACCTGGAGAGATGTTGCGGGCGATGAGGGCAGCTTCGATGGCGATGGTACCTGAACCACACATCGGGTCGATGAAATCGCATTCGCCCTTCCAGCCGGTCATCAGAATCATACCTGCAGCGAGAACCTCGTTCAGAGGAGCCTCTACCTGCTCCTGGCGGTAGCCACGGCGGTGCAGACTCTCACCACTCGAATCGAGACTCAAGGTGGCATTGTCTTCTGCAATGTGGATGTTGAGGCGGATATCCGGGTTAGATACGCTGATATTTGGACGTGTACCCTGCTTCTCGCGGAACCAGTCAACAATCGCATCCTTTACCTTGTAGGTTACGAAGCGTGAGTTGCGGAACTCCTCTGAGTAGACTACTGAGTCAACAGAGAAAGTCTTCTTCACGTCTAAGATGTCATCCCACTTGATCTTCTGGATCTGATCATACACCTCTTCAGCGCTTCTCGCCTTGAAGTGCTTGATAGGCTTTAAGATACGGATGGCTGTGTGCAACTGGAAGTTAGTACGATACATCATTTCCTTGTCGCCTGTGAAAGACACCATGCGGCGACCGATCTGTACATTATTGGCACCCAACTGGGTGAGCTCTTCAGCCAAGACAGGCTCGAGGCCCATGAAGGTCTTGGCAATGAGTTCAAATTCCTGTTCCATTATTGAATTCTATATCTAATAAACTTTGTTTTTCTTTTTTATATTTCTTTGTTTTCGGTTTCATATCCTTGGTAACCCATACGTTGGCTCCCACTACGCAGCCTTCTCCGATGGTGATGCGACCGAGGATGGTGGCATTGGCGTAGACGATGACATCATTTTCGAGGATAGGGTGGCGAGGGATTCCCTTGATAGGGTTGCCGTCCTTATCGAGTGGGAAACTCTTGGCTCCGAGGGTTACACCCTGGTAGAGTTTCACATTGTCGCCGATGATGCAGGTAGCTCCAATCACCACACCCGTACCGTGGTCGATGGTGAAGTGCTTGCCGATGGTAGCCTCTGGGTTAATGTCAATACCGGTTTCCGAATGCGCTAACTCAGTCATCATTCTCGGAATGAGCGGCACTCCCAGTTCGTGCAGCACGTGAGCGATGCGGTAGTTGGTAATCGCCTTGATGACCGGGTAGCAGGAGATGATTTCTCCGTGGCTCATGGCAGCCGGGTCGCCCTCGTAGGCAGCCTCTACATCGGTAGCCAGAATCTTGCGCAGTCTCGGAAACTCCATGATTGCCTTGGCTGCAATCACGCCTGCCTTGGCACGCTGGTGCTGCAGTTCAGCCTGGGTTTCCGTTTCGCAGTCGTTGGCGAAGCAGAGACCGGCGAGAATCTGTTCTGACAGCATCTCATAGAGTTTCTCTACTCTTACTCCAATATGATATTTGATGGTTGAGATATTTACAGAAGAATTGCCGAAATATCCAGGAAAGAGGATAGAACGGGACAAACTGATGATTTCTTCGAGCGCCTTGCCCGAAGGAAGTGGATTCCCGTCTCGATGCTGATGGAAGAGACCCTTCAAAGATTCGGCGCTCGAAAGCTCCTCGATGGTCTCTGTCAGCTGATGAGTTAATGTATCTTTACTCATTTTCTTAATGTCTCAATAAAATTTGAGTGCAAAGATACGATTATTTTCTTGAATGACAAAGAAATAACTATGGTTTTTTGTATTTTTTAGAGTGATTTTTTGAGGGATGAAAGACGGAAAGACCCATGTACGGTGTTTTACCGTACATGGGTCTGGCTTGTCTTATTTTGCAATGCTGTCCAGGAAGAGGAGCAGTCGGTTGGTGACGTTTACCTCTGAAACACCGGAATCGAAGTCGAGCGATACGAGGTTGAGTGTAGGGAACCGGTCGTGGAGACGTTTCTCGATGCCCTTGGAAATCACGTGGTTAGCGATACAGCCGAAAGGCTGGAGCGAGATGATGTTGTTCACGCCATCACGGATGTAACCTACGATGTCGGCAGGCAGAAGCCAGCCTTCGCCAAACTGGGCTGCGAGCGAAACCAGTCCCTGTACGTCCTTCGCATCATCATAGATATTGGTGAACGGACGGAAGTAGCGGAACTTGCCGGCTGCCTTGTTTACCTGGCGCAATCTTCTGCCTATCAGCGCCTGATAAGCGCCCTTGATGATGAAATCGGGCACTTTGGTGCAACTCAGCCGCATGTGTTTCTGTATCTCTACATTCACAAATTCCTGCAGGAAGAAAGGGGCAAGCAGAGGCGGAACCACCTCAATGCCACGCGAGATGATGTTCTGCTCCAGGAACTGGTGGGCGAAAGGATTGAACTTCAGGAAGATTTCGCCTACGATTCCTACCTTCGGTAACGTTCTGTCGAGGGTCATCTGGTTGAATTCTTCGGCTGCCTGTTCCAGGAGTCGGATGAGTCCTTTGGCTGAATTCTGGGCGATAGGTCCGTCTATCAGCTGCATGTATTTATCGCGCAACTCTCTGGCAATGCCCGGTTTACGCTCTCTTACGATGCAGGCGTTGTACATTTCGTTGATTGCATCGCCATAGAAAATGGCGGTAACGATAATCTGACTGTATTTCAGCCAAGGCACATTGAAGCCGTCCTGCTCGTTGTAGTCTTGTTTGTCGTCTGTTGAGCCTGATGCTTCGCCTGTTGAGGCTGTTACACCGAGCGTGAGCAGCGGAATGTCCTGGAATCCATTGGAAATCATCGCACGCTTGATGAGACCGGCGTAGTTGGTTGCGCGACATTGACCGCCCGTCTGACTCATCACTACTGCCGTATTATTCAGGTCGTATCTGCCTGATTTCAAGGCTTTGATGATGTCGCCGACGATGAGTGTTGCCGGATAACAGACTTCGTTGTTGGCAAACTTCAAACCGAGTTCGGCGCTTACCTCATCGCTCATCGGAAGTACCTCTACATCATAGCCTATCAGTTTCAGGATAGGCGGAATGATAGGGGTGAGGTATTCGGTCATGAAAGGAGCGAGAATCTTGCGATGAATATCCTGCTTGGTGAATACCTTGGTCTGTTGTAAATGTTGAATGTTGAGTGTTGAATGTTGAATTTCTTCAGCAGTTGAATTGGCTTTCCCTTCGGCCGCCGAACGTTGTTTCTTCACTCTTCGTTCTTCACTCTTCACTTCCTTTACTCCCTTCAGGCTTTCTATCAGCGAGCGGACACGGAGCTTCAGGGAGCCGATATTGCTCACATCATCTATCTTCAACAGCGTGAACGGCTTGTTGTGGCGCTTCATGATGTCGCGAATCTCGTCCTGGATAAAACTGTCAGGACCGCAGCCGAAGCTGGTCATCTGGACGAAATGAACCTCATCGCCCTGTTCGGCTGCCCATTGCGCTGCCTTCAGAATGCGGTTCATATACGCCCATTGCTTCACGAGATAAGTATCTGGCTGACAGTTGTATGCTTCGTTGATGTCCTGGCTGGCTAATGCTGCCTCATTTCTTTCTGCCGCCAGATCCTCCAAATTGAAGTCTTTGAAATCTGCAAAGAGATTACCCCGGGCGATGTCTTCGCTGATGACGTTGACTCCCAGATTGGCTATCATCTCGCTCAGCTTGTGCTGAATCAGCGGGTCAGTATGATAAGGACGGCCCGCCAGCAGAATCGTAAGTCCCTTGTTTGGCTTCTGAGTCTTGGTTTCGTCCGTTTTCTGAGCCTCTGTTTCTTCATTTTTCAGAATCTCCCAGCCCTGTTTCTTAATCTCAGCTGCATATACTGCCTGAGCATAGAGTGCTTCTCTCAGCGCTTTACGGGCAGTCTTCTTGCTTACTCCCAGTTGCTTGAGATAATCGGTAATCTGTTTTTCCAGCGCCTTAGGCTGGGCAAAGTTGATGACGGGCGTATCGATCGGTTTCTTCAGATTGATGACCGACTTGATGACATCGCTGTAGCCCGAAACGACCGGACAGTTGAAGCTGTTCAGCGTATTCTTCGGGTCGTCATTATGCTCATAAACCACGTATGGCATGAGGATGCGGTCAACCTTCGGGTTCTCGTTGAGTTCCTTCAGATGACTGTGAGCCAGTTTAGCCGGGAAGCAGATATTGTCGCTCATCACCGTATTCAAGGCTCCTTCATACTGGCTGAAAGTGGAATCGGAAGAGAGAATCACGCCCAATCCGGCTGCCCGGAGCAGCGCATTCCAGAACGGATATTCCTCGTACATGTTGAGGATGCGAGGAATGCCTACCCATGTACCGTGAAACGCGGTAGCGGGTGGGTTAACTGTCTCTCTATCAAATAGTAAACTATATTTGTATTCGTAAATATTTTTGCCTTTTATCCCGTTTGCTCCCTTGTTGTTGAACACACGCTCACACTTGTTTCCGGAGTAGAATCGGTTGCCGCCGGCAAAGGTGTAGCGGGAAACATAACAATGGTTTTCGCAGCCTTTGCATTGCAGCTGTTTGGTTTCATAATGAGCCAAATTCTGGAGATCATCGATGGATCTTGATGAGGCAGGGTGCTCGTCTTCTGCAGATGTGCGATGCTTGTAATCTGCCGCCGCATGAAGGGCACAGCCGTAGGCGCCCATCAGTTCCGGCATGTTGCTTCGTGCCACTTCGGTATGGGTGAGCAACTCAAATGCTCTTACCACCGCATCGTTTCTCATCGTACCTCCCTGTACAACGATTTTGCCTCCAAGGTTCTCATTACCATGGAGTTTCAATACCTTATAAAGACAGTTCTTGATGACCGAATAAGAGATTCCGGCAGAAATATCAGCTACAGATGCGCCCTCTCTGAGCACCTGTTTCACCTTCGAGTTCATGAAGACGGTGCAGCGGGTTCCCAGGTCGCAGGGAGCCTTCGACTGGCAGGCGAGTTGGGCAAAATCGCCTACAGAATACCCCATGTTGTTGGCAAAGGTCTGGATAAATGTTCCGCAGCCCGAACTGCACGCCTCGTTGAGTTCCATGCGCACCACAGCCCCTTTCTCCACGAAGATAGCCTTCATGTCCTGTCCGCCGATGTCCAGGATAAAACTCACGTCGGGCATGAGTGAGGCTGCTGCTCTTTCGTGCGCCATTGTTTCGATAATGCCGCTGTCGAGGCCGAAAGCCGCCTTGATAAGTTCTTCGCCGTAACCTGTAGAGCAGGAACCTACGATTTCCAGTTCAGCGCCTCGCAATGCAGCTTCCTGCTTCAGGGCGTTTAGTCCATCCGCTACCGCCTTGATCGGATTTCCCAGATTCAGGCGGTAATTGGTAAAGACAATATCTCCCGTAGGCGTCTCCGCATTCACCCTTACCGCAACAATCTTCGTCGTAGTAGAGCCCGAGTCAATACCAATCACAACCTGCTGTTTTCCTTTATTCAACGGTTGGGTTTCGGTAGCGAATTTCGCCTTTGATTTGAGCCATTCCTGGTGCTCTTTTTCGTTCTTGAACAGAGGTAGCAGACTGCTGGTCCATTCCGTTTGTATTTCTTTTTTCATCCGACTTCTGAGAACAGATACTGAGGCTGCAGAATCTGCCGATTTTGCCCGGTAAGCACAGCCCAGAGCCGGAATGAGATTGCTGTTTTCTGATACGATGAAATCGTTTGGAGAAAGATGGAGATAATCGCAGAAAGCCTTGCGGAGAGCCGGAAGAAAGGTAAGCGGACCGCCGCAGAGCAGGATAGGAGCCTCGAAACTGATGCCGTGAGAAAGCGTTACCACCGTCTGTACGGCGATGGAATGGAAGATGCTGGCTGCAATATCTGCTTCGGGCAGATTGCGCGCCATCAGGTTCTGGATGTCGGTCTTGGCGAATACGCCGCAGCGGGCAGCCATCGGATAAACGTGCTCTGCCTTCATCGCCAACTCGCTCATCTTCTGGTTCTCTACGCCCATCAGCACACTCATCTGGTCGATGAAAGCGCCCGTTCCGCCGGCACAGTTGCCGTTCATGCGCAGTTCCATATTTCCGTTTTCCTTGAAGAAGATAACCTTCGCGTCCTCGCCACCAATATCGATGAGCGCCTTCGCCTCAGGATGGGCAGTACGGGCATAGACCGATGCAGCCACCACCTCCTGTACAAACTCCGCCTGGAGCTGTTCGGCAGTAGCCATTCCTACGCTTCCCGTTACGCAGATTCTTGCCTCTGCATCGCCCACCAGGGCTGAAATCTCATCGAAATATTGTGACACAAGTTCGTTGACACGAGCGTTGTGGCGTTCGTATTTTGAGTAAATTACCCGGTTATCGCTGTCGATAACGGCTATTTTGGCTGTCGTAGAGCCAACGTCCAATCCTATGTAATAAGTTTTCTCCATTTCTCTTATCTCAAGTATTTCTCTTATCTTCTAGTATCTTCTTATCTTCTAGTATCTTCTTATCTTCTAGTGGTTTTTCCCAAGTTCCATCTGCTCTCTTCTCATATCCCTGAAAGCGCTCCAGGCTATCGGAACCGCAACGGCAAACGAGCAGCAATCTGCCCACATCTGACACATCTCAACGCCCAGCAGTCCGAAGAAATAGGGGAGGATGAAGATGAGCGGAATGAAGAAAAGTCCGCTTCGTGCCGCCGCTACGATGTTGGCTCTCAACGGTTTACGGATGGTCTGCATCAGCATGTTGGTGAGCACGATGCTGGCTACGAGCGGAAAACTGAGCACCTGCCATCGCAAAGCCACCGAACCTACGGCTACAACCGCTGCATCATCGCGGAAGATGCTGATGATGGAAGTTGAGAAGATGAAGCCGAGAAGGGCACAGACGCTGAGGAAAACCGTGCCGCATCTGATGCAGAAAAAGAAGGCTTCCTTTACGCGCCCATAGAGTTTGGCGCCGTAGCAGAATCCGCAGAGCGGCTGGAATCCCTGACCCAGACCGATGACCATCGCATAGGTGAAGAAGGAGATGCGGGTAACGATGCTCATGCCCGCAATGGCTGCATCGCCAAACGCACCTGCTGCCACATTGAGCATCAGCGTAGCTATACTTCCCAGTCCCTGTCTTGACAGCGAAGGGGTTCCGCCGAAGATAATCTCCTTGGCAAAGGCGCGGGTAGGGGTGAAATTGCTGAGACGGATGCGGATGTTCTCGCCTTTATGCGTCATCCAGAAGAGCATGGCGCAGCCGAAACACTGGCTGATGAGGGTGGCTACGGCGGCTCCGGTAATGCCCAGCTGGAAGTAGAGAATGAGCAGAGGAGCCAGAATCAGATTGAGCAGCACACCCGACATGATGCCTTTCATCGCATACATCGCATTGCCCTGGAAGCGCATCAGGTTATTCAGCGTAAGCGAGGTGGTCATAAAGGGAGCACCCAGCAGAATAATGCCCAGATAACGCTCTGTATAAGGAAGAATGGTGGGCGTAGAACCCATCAGAAGGCAGAGCGGAGTGAGGAACACATGACCCAGAATGGCGATGAGGAGACCGGTAAGAAAACTCAGCACAAAGCCCGTGGCTGCCATCTTCTGTGCCTGTTCCGTATGTTTGGCGCCCAACTGTCGCGAAACATAATTGCCTGCACCATGGCCAAACAAGAAACCAATCGCCTGGATAACAGCCATTGCTGCAAAGGAAACGCCTACCGCTGCCACACTCTGCGTGTTGATGCTGCCCACGAAATAGGTGTCGGCGAGATTGTACAAACTCGTCGACAGCATACTGATAATCGTTGGTATGGCCATCGTGAAAATCACATGATGCACAGGGGCATGTGTGAGGAACGTATAGTTGTCTCTTTTCTCTTTCTTCATAACTTTATGATGCTCTTTGAGGCATTTCAACCTGCAAAGGTACATAAATATCCACAAAGTTGGACAATTATGAACCATCTTTTATAAATTTATAAGAAAAGAGTTGCATTATTCATAAAATTATCGTATTTTTGCACCGCAATTGAATATATATACAAAACGGATTACTAATGAATGATGAGATAAGAATCATACCGGTAACAACAAAAAAGGGGTTGAAAACCTTTATTCAGTTTCATTATGATCTCTACAGAGACCATAAGTTTGCCATTCCTTTTTTGCGTTTCGACGAGATGAATACGCTGGACCCAAAGAAGAATCCTGCCTTCGAATTCTGCGAGGCTCAATACTTTCTGGCGGTTGACAGCGAGGCTCGTATCGTAGGTAGAATTGCTGCCATTATCAACCATCGTGCCAATGCACAGTGGAACAAAAAGCAGGTTCGATTCGGCTGGTTCGATTTCGTGGATAATGTTGCGGTTTCCTGTGCCTTGTTGCGCGCGGTAGAAAACTGGGGCAAGAGCAGGGGAATGAACGAATGCGTAGGTCCGCTCGGATTTACGGATATGGATCGTGAAGGCTTGCTCATCGAGGGCTTCGACCGGAAGTCTACGATGTATATCAATTACAATTATCCTTATTACAAGACGCATATGGAGAGTTATCCGCTCTATGAGAAGGATAACGACTGGCTGGAGTACCGTATCAGGATTCCGGAAGTGACGCCGGCTAAGTTTGCCAAGACTGCCCAGATGATAGAGAGCCGATATAATCTGCATGTGCATAAGTTTACCCGCCAGGAACTGACCTCGGGAGGAATGGGCAGGAAGGTGTTCGAAATCGTGAACGAGACTTACAAGAATCTCTATGATTTCCAGCAGCTTACGGAGAAGCAGATAGATGAATATGTAAATACTTATATCAAGAAGGCTGACTTGAACCTGGTAACGGGTGTGGTAGATGGCAATGCTGGCAACAAGCTGGTAGCCTTCGGTGTTTCCTTCCCTTCGTTTACCGATGCGCTGCGCGAGATAGGCGATGGCAAGCTTTTCCCTACGGGTTGGCTGAAGGTGCTGAAGGTTCTGAAGTGGCACAAGACGGATACGGTAGATTTGCTCTTGATTGGTGTTCTTCCGGAATATCGCAAGAAGGGAGCCAACGCGCTTATTTTTGCCGATCTGATAGAGCAGTATCACCGTTATGGCTTTAAATGGGCTGAGGCAATGCCGCAGATGGAGACCAATACCGGTGTTCAGAGCCAGTGGCAGTATCTGGAGAGCGAACAGCATCGCCGTCATCGCTGCTATAAGAAGAAGATTTAAAAGTCTCTGTTTTGAGCCGTTTAGGCGTAAAAAAGATAGAAAATGGGCTAAAAAGTTAAAAAAACTAACTCGCTCTAAATTGGACTTTGATTGAAAATCAAGAAGTTGGGCGTTTGCCT
>ENA-OVGB01000992-OVGB01000992.1-human-gut-metagenome-genome-assembly--contig:-NODE-992-length-28366-cov-6.208611_pt1 | contig 28366 bp, 22 predicted proteins | sample MGYA00237767_ERZ505413 | MGnify/ENA primary metagenome ERZ505413 (study PRJEB26158, sample SAMN06016410) | human gut metagenome | biome: human gut; feature: ankylosing spondylitis patient; material...
CAAGCTGCTGCGCGCGGCAGGCAAGCAGAATTACGTCCTGCCGAACATCGCACTCGGTGGTGCATCGGCGGTCGGCTATGCGGCGGGCGAGACCGGCGCGAGCGAGCTCTCCAAGGCGATGACCGACGAAGACTACGCGCCGGACTGGAAAGCTATCGGCGAGACAGCGCTGACGGCCTTTGCCTTCGGCGCGATCTCGAGCGCCATCAACGCCGCTGCCATCACGGGGCGCAACAAGAAGTACATGAACGAGCTGAACGACGCAGCCAAGGAGCGTTACGACTACGCCAAGCGCATCATTGAGGACCCGCGCGCGACGGCGGAGCAGAAGGCGGCGGGCGCACAGTCCGTCATGGATGCCGTGGACAAGATGCGCTATACGCTGGATGACCTGCAAGTGGTGGGCGCGCAGAAGGAAGTGGACGCGATGCGGGAGTTCTTGCTGAGCATCTACGGCGAAATGCTCCCCTACACGAGCGTGAGTGCGGGCGGCATCGGCACGGGCGCATCCGGCCTTGCGCCGGTCGCGCCGGTTGGCGGGAGCATCACACCCATGCAGACGGGCGGTGGTATGAGCGCCATGCAGGAGAACGCGCCGACAGCGCCGATCTCTCCGCGCGCGCCGGGTGCCGCGGCGGTGATGCAGAACAGCACGCCCAGGTGCAGCTCGTTGCAGCCAAGCTGTACGCCCACAGGTACCAAAATGGGCGCCAGGATCAGGATGCTGGGGATGGTGTCCATCAGGCAGCCCACGACGAACAGCAGCACCATCAGGACCGCCAGATACACCCACTTGTTGGGGATGACCTCCATAATGGCCGCACCGATGATGGCGGGCAGACGGGTCTTGGAGAGGATCCAGCCGAAGGTCTTGGCCACGGAGATGATGAACATCACCACTGCGGAGGTCAGCACCGTCTTGCTCAGCACCGTCCACAGAACATTGACCTTGATCTCCTTGGTCACCAGGCCGTAGATCAGGGCGTACAGCACGCTGAGGACCGCCGCCTCGGTGGGCGTGACGAGACCGCCGTAGATGCCGCCCAGAATGATGACCGGCAGGACCAGCGTGGGAATGGCGCGGGCCGTGCGGCGCAGCACCTCTTTCTTGGGATAGCGCACGTCGCTCTTGGCAAACTTATACTTGGCCGCCAGATAGACGTTCACCAGGCACAGGGCGATCGCCATCATAATGCCGGGCAGCACGCCGCCGATGAACATCTTGGACACGGACAGGCCCATGGCCGCGCCATAGACCACCATGTTGGCGCTGGGCGGGATGATGGGACCCAGGGCGCCGCCCGCGGCGATCATGCCGGCGGAGGTGGATTTGGGATAGTTGGCACGGGTCAGCGCCGGCATCATAATGGCGCCGATGGCCGCCACGGTAGCGGGGCCGGAACCGGAGATCGCGCCGAAGAACATGCACGTTACAATGGCGGTCAGGCCGATGCCGCCGTAAGTGCCGCCGACGATTTCATCAGCAAGGGACAAGAGGCGGTGGGAAAGCCCGCCCGCACCCATGAACACGCCAGCCGCGATGAAGAACGGGATGGCCATAATGGGGAAGCTGTCGATGGACGTAAAGGCCACCTGAGCCATGTATTCGATAGGAAGGGTATCCGCGCAGATGATGGTCGCCAGCGTGGACAGGCCGAGGCTGATGGCCACGGGCACGCCGATGGCGCACATCACGATGAAATAACCGAACAGCGCGGGCAGCGGTTCGATGTACTCACAGAAAATGACCGGCGAGGCGATGACGAAAACCGCTACGAGGCCGATCAGCGTATCCACCAACCCGCAAACCTTGGCCTGCTTATAGAGGGACTGGAGCAGGCGGAAGCACATGAGGCCGAAGCCGAAAGGCAGAATCAGATAAGGAATCAGGAAGGGGATGCGCAGGGCCGTGGTATGCTGGGGATATTCCTGAAGGCGTTCGATCTGGCCCCAGCCGTAGTAGGCGATGGTGGCCGTCAGGATGAGGAACAGCACCTCGACCACGACCCAACTGATCTGCTGCAAACGCGGAGGCAGATGATCGTAGAGCATGTCCACCCTGATGGACGAACGCTTTTTAATGGCAATGCTCAGGGCGAGATAGGAAATCCAAATAAAGATGTAACGGGAAATTTCTTCAGTCCATACGGCGGCACCGGCGCGCTCGATGAACTGCGTGATGATGTAGCGGTAGATAACCTGCCATGTGATGAACAGGGTAATGGACAGCAGGCCGGTGACGAGGAACATCTTTTCAAAGTTTTCATCGAGCCAGTGCAGTACGCCCTGCTTGGAAGCGTTGGTCTTTTCCATGCGAGATTCCTGTGGTGTAAGAGGAAAAGAGCCGGCCTGCGGCAAAAACATGCCGCAGGCCGAGCATCAAAGGACTTACTTCTGGGTATCGGCGATCAGCTGGAGCAGCTCGGCCGGGATTTCCTTGGCGAACTGTTCACGCACGGGAGCGGTCTTGTCATACAGTTCCTTGCGCTGTTCGGGCGTCAGCATCGTGATTTCGATGCCCTTGGCCTTAAACGCATCCCAAGCCTTCTGTTCGAGCTTCACGGATTCGACACGCTGCCACGCGGTGGCTTCCTTCGCCGCTTCAGTGATGATCTGCTTCTGTTCGGGGGTCAGGCTGTCCCACTTCTTCTTGTTCATCAGCAGCACATGCATGGAGTAGTTGTGCTCGGAGTTGACGGCGTACTTCAGCACTTCGGTGTGCTTGGCGTCGTTGAGCAGGGAGAAGGTGTTGCCTTCGGCGTCCACGGTGCCCTGCTGCAGGGCGGTGTAGGTCTCACCCCAGGCGATGGGGGCGGGGTTCATGCCCAGTTCGGTGGCCACGGCCACTTCCACGGGGGAGTCGGTGGTACGCACCTTGAGGTTCATCAGGGACTTGGCATCGGTCAGCGGCTTGCTGGCGGCCACGAAGTTGCGGTAGCCGAACTCGGAGAACATCAGGGTCTCAAGGCCGATCTTGCGGGAGGCTTCACGCAGGGCTTCGCCCAGCTTGCCTTCGTCCAGGGCCTTGTACAGGGCCTGCTGGTGAACCGGAGAGGTCACATAGGGCAGGTCGATGGCCATGTAAGCCTTGGAGAAGCTGGCCAGGTTGGGGGTGGAGCTGGAGGAAAGGTCCAGCGTACCGGCCTGGGCGGCTTCGGTGGTTACACGGTCACTGCCCAGCTGGCAGTTGGGGAACAGCTGGATACGGATCTTGCGATGGCTTTTTTCTTCCACCAGCTGCTTGAACTTTTCATAACCCACGGTGACGTTGTTGCCGGGAGCCATGGGATGACCAAGACGCAGGACCAGCGGACGTTCCGCATTGGCGGCGACGCTGAAGCCGAGAACCATGGCCAGAGCCAGAGCCAGAACAGTAAGTTTACGCATGCCACACCTCACATGGTTTATGGGGACACAAAACGGATGTCTTGTGCATAATTTCTCAAATGCAAGAATGCTTCTTCACCTCCGAATCTAAACGAGCAAAATTTTTTTTTCAACAAGCGCCAGTCATTTTAGGGGTTTATGGAGATATTATGATAACTGTTATTACATTTTTGGTGCAAAAATGCATCATTTTGGGCGGGGGGAAATTCGGGAAGAATTTTTTTTTGATCTATCTGACAGTCAAGCCTTCACAGCCAGAATGCCGCATTTGATGCTGCTTTCAGCGTCATGAAAATGATGCATTTTGGCATCATCGGCCCCTGAAAAGGCTGTGAAAAAAATTTTTAGACGCAAAATTGCATCATTTTGATATATTTGCTGGGGGGCTAAAAAAAATATATTAAAAAATCAATATGTTACCAAAATGGCACAGGCATTGCTATTTATTTCGCAAGCGATTCGTCGCGAAATATGTCAAACACCCTTTCAAGAGGAGAACAGATATGTCTCAGACCGTTTGCGAATGCAGATCCCCCCAGGAACAGCGCCTGCTCGATAAGATCGAAGGCAAGGTCGACCGTTTCCGCGCCACCCACGAGCGCGTGTTCCGCATGCTGGAACGCTTCGACGGCATGAAGCCCCGCATCGACATCGAACGCGCCCTGTACTTCACCCAGTCCATGCAGGAAACCGAAGGCCAGCCCCTGGTGCTGCGCTGGGCCAAGGCTCTGATGCACATCGCCCAGAACATCACCGTGTACGTGCAGGACGACCAGCTGCTGCTGGGCCGCGCCGGCTGCGACGGCCGTTACGGCATCCTGTACCCCGAACTGGACGGCGACTTCCTGGACATGGCCGTGAAAGACCTGCCCACCCGCGCCACCTCTCCCGCCACCATCACCGCTGAAGACGCCAAGCGCGTGATCGAAGAGATCGCTCCTTACTGGAAGGGCAAGACCTACCACGAAGCTCTGGCCGCCGCTCTGCCTCCGGAAATCCACAAGCTGACTTACGACGATCCCAAGGGCCTGATCTCCCGCTTCATCGTCAACGAAACCTCTTCTTTCCGTTCCTCCATCCAGTGGGTGCATGACTACGGCAAGATCCTGAAGCGCGGCTTCAACGACATCAAGCGCGAAGCCCAGGAAAAGCTGGCCGCCCTCGATCCCGCCAGCGCCAAGGACATGTGCGAAAAGAAGCCCTTCCTGGATGCCGTCGTGATCGTGTGTGACGCCATCGTGCTGTGGGCCAAGCGTCACGCTGACGAAGCCCGCAAGGTGGCCGAAAAGACCGACGATCCCGTCCGCAAGGCCGAACTGCTGCGCATGGCCGCCAACGCCGAACGCGTGCCCGGCGAACCCGCCCGCGACTTCTGGGAAGCCTGCCAGAGCCAGTGGTTCGTGCAGATGTTCTCCCGTATCGAACAGAAGACCGGTACCACCATCTCCAACGGTCGTATGGACCAGTACCTGTACCCCTACTACCAGCAGGACATCGAAAACGGCAGCCTGGACAACAAGAAGGCCATCGAACTGCTGGAATGCATGTGGGTGGGCATGGCCGAATTCATCGACATGTACATCTCTCCCTGCGGCGGCGCCTTCAACGAAGGTTACGCTCACTGGGAAGCCGTGACCGTGGGTGGCCAGACCCCCGACGGCCGCGACGCCACCAACGAACTGACCCACCTGATCCTGAAGTCCAAGCGCGAGTTCCCGCTGCACTACCCCGACCTGGCCGCCCGTATCCACAGCCGCTCGCCTGAAAGCTACCTGTGGGACGTGGCCGAGACCATCAAGGACGGCTCCGGCTTCCCCAAACTGATCAACGACGAAGAAGTCGTGCCCCTGTACGTGGCCAAGGGTGCCACCTTCGAAGAAGCCCTGGACTACGCCGTGTCCGGCTGCACCGAAGCCCGTATGCCCAACCGCGACACCTTCACCTCCGGCGGTGCCTACATCAACTTCGCCGCTGCTGTGGAAATGGTGCTGCGTAACGGCCGCATGAAGAAGTACGGCGACATCGTGCTGGGCGAAGAAACCGGCGATCCCCGCAACTTCAAGACCTGGGACGAATTCTGGAACGCCTATGTGAAGCAGCACATGCTGTTCCTGCGTACCGCCTTCACCCAGCAGTACATCGTCAACAACCTGCGTGCCCAGCACTTCGCCCAGCCCATGGGCTCCGCCATGCACGACCTGTGCATGAAGCACTGCATCGACCTGCACCAGACCCACATCCCCGAAGGCGTCGACTTCGGTTACTTCGAATACATGGGCCTGGGCACCGTGGTGGACTCCCTGTCCGCCATCAAGAAGCTGGTGTTTGAAGACAAGAAGCTGACCATGGACGAAGTCATCAAGGCCATCGACGCCAACTTCGAAGGCTACGAAGACGTGAAGGCCCTGCTGAAGTCCGCTCCCTGCTACGGCAACAACGATCCCTACGCCGACAGCATCGGTCACGAGATCGACCGCCTGTCCGTGGAATTCGCCGCCAAGTACAGCCAGAAGGACCTGGGCATGTTCTACAACGTGCGCTATGTGCCCTTCACCTCTCACGTGCCCTTCGGCAAGGTGGTGTCCGCCACTCCCAACGGCCGCGTGGACTGGTTCCCGCTGTCTGACGGTTCCTCCGCTTCCCACGGCGCCGACGTCAACGGTCCTACCGCCGTCCTGCTGTCCAACTACAACACCAAGAACATGGGCATGCGCGACCGCTTCGCCCGCATGCTGAACATCAAGTTCACGCCCAAGTGCGTGGAAGGCGAACAGGGCACCGAAAAGCTCGTGTCCTTCATCCGCACCTTCTGCGACCTGAAGCTGTGGCACGTGCAGTTCAACGTGGTGAACAAGAGCACCCTGCTGGCCGCCCAGAAGGATCCCCAGAAGTACCGCAACCTGATCGTGCGTATCGCCGGTTACAGCGCCTACTTCGTGGACCTGTCCCCCGACCTGCAGAACGACCTCATCGCCCGTACCGAACACGACACCATCTAGTTCCGGTTACCAACGGCGGCGGCCTCGTGCCGCCGCCGGCCTGCACCGCCTCCGGCTGCCCTGCGGGGAGGCCGGAGGCCTTGGCGTTTTTCAGCTCTCCCTTCGTCAACCTTCAACATCTCCGGCGGTGACCCCGTGATCGAAAACAACAACGCGCGCGGCCTCGTTTTCAATATCCAGAAATATTCCGTGCATGATGGTCCCGGCATCCGTACCATCGTCTTCACCAAGGGCTGCGGTCTGCGCTGCCGCTGGTGCAGCAACCCGGAATCCCAGCACAGGGAACCGGAGCTGGCCTACAACCAGGGCCGCTGCCTGGGGACGGACAAGTGCACCCGCTGCTTCAAGGCCTGTCCCAACGGCGCCCTGTCCCGTCGCGAGGACGGCTTCGTGGCCATCGACCGCAGCAAATGCGTGGGCTGCAAGGACATGCCCTGTGCCGAAGCCTGTCCGGCCCAGGGGATCATCGTCTACGGCAAGCCCTACACCGTGGCCGAGGCCCTCAAGGTTGCGCAGGAAGATGCCATGTTTTATGCTCGCTCCGGTGGCGGCATGACCATCTCCGGCGGCGAGCCCCTGTTGCAGAGCGAATTTGCCCTCAACCTGCTGCGCCTGGCCCGTGAGCGCCGTGTGAAGACCTGCATCGAGACCTGTGGTCTCGTCCCCACCGATGTGGTGCGTGAGGCGGCCCAGTACCTCAACTATGTGCTGTTCGACATCAAGCACATGGATCCCGAAGTGCACAAAAAGCACACCGGCATGCCCAACGACCTCATCCTGAAGAATTTCCAGACCCTGGTGACGGAGTTCCCGGACCTGCCCATCACGGCCCGTACGCCCGTCATTCCCGGGTTCAACGATCATGGCCCGGACATCAAGGCCATCTGCGACTTCCTCAAGCCTTTCGAGCATGTGAAGTACGAGATGCTGCCCTATCACCGTCTGGGCACGCAGAAGTACACCTTCCTGGACCGTGTGCCCCCCATGGGCGACGTGACGCTGGACGACAAAAAGTTTGCCGCCCTGCAGAAGATCGCCGTCGCCACGCTGGGGGACCGCGTCGTCATCCCCCGTTAGGCCGGGCTTTCGTGCAACCGTAAAGGGTCCGTCTTTCGGGGACGGGCCCTTTTTTTGCCTCCTCTGCCTTCTCAAGGAGCGGATATGGTCAACTGGCACAAATTCTTCACTTCCATCCTCGATACCATTTCCGACGGTGTTTTCATTTCCGACGCCATGGGCACCACCCTGTATGTGAACCAGATGTATGCCGATCTGGTGGGGGTGCCTGCCCGGGACCTGCGGGGCAAGAACGTGCGCGACCTGGTCAGCGAAGGCTTTTTCGACCTGGCCCTGAACCCCGAAGTGGTGCGCACGGGCAAGCCCGCCACCTATATGCAGAAGCTCAAGGACGGCAAGAACGTGGTCATCTCCGGGTCGCCCGTTTTTGACGACAAGGGGCGCGTCTGTCTGGTGGTCACCTTCGTGCGCGACGAGACCCGCCTGGCCGAGCTCAACGAGCAGACCGGCGAGCAGCGCAAGCTCATCAAGGAGATCAACGACAAGCTGGCCTTCGTGGCCCAGTCCCAGGGGCGCGACCTGGAACCGGTCTTCGCCAGCAGCGCCATGCAGTCGGTGGCCATGGAGCTCAAGCGCTACGCCAGCACGGACGCCACCGTGCTCATCATGGGCGAGACCGGTGTGGGCAAGGACGTGTTCGCCCGCCTGACCCACCGCTGGAGCCGCCGCAAGGACAAGATCCTGCTCAAGGTGGACTGCGGCGGCATCTCCGAGACCCTGACGGAATCGGAAATCTTCGGTTATGTACCCGGTGCCTTCACCGGTGCGTCCAGCAAGGGCAAGCCCGGCTATTTCGAGATCGCCGACGGCAGTACCATCTTCCTCGATGAAGTGGGCGAGCTGCCCCTTTCCATGCAGACGCGTCTGTTGCGCGTGTTGCAGGACAACGAGATCGTGCGCGTGGGCAGCTCCCAGCCCCGCAAGGTGGATGTGCGCATCATCGCCGCCACCAACCGCAACCTTGAGGAATGCGTGGAGGCGGGCACCTTCCGCCGTGACCTGTTCTACCGTCTCAACGTGGGCACGGTCCGCATCCCGCCCCTGCGCGAGCGGCCCGAGGACGTGCGCGTGCTGGCGGAGCTCTTCCTGCGCCAGTACACCACCAAATACCGCAAGAAGCTGGCCTTCATGGACATCACGCTGGACATGCTGGCCCAGTACCGCTGGCCGGGCAACGTGCGCGAATTGCAGAACCTGGTCCACAGCCTGGTCATCACCCGCCAGGGGCCCCGCATCTCGCCCCGCGACCTGCCGTCCAGCATCAGCGGCCTGCACGACGAGAGCGGCGGCCATCTGGATGCCGTGCTCATGCAGGCCCGGCCCCTGCGCGAGATCATCGCCGACATGGAGCGGGACTTTTTGCGCCGGGCCATCGAGGTGCACGGTTCCGTCCGCCGGGTCTCGGAGATGTTCCAGGTCAACCGCAGCACCATCTTCCGCAAGCTGCAGGGCAGCAAGGGACACGACAAGGACGAGGATGCCGGTTCGGCTTCCTGATGCCGTCTTCCTCCCGGCTTGATCGTTCGCATGACGCAAAAAAGGCGCTTCCCCTCGGGGAAGCGCCTTTTTCGTCGGTATCGCGGAAAGCCCGGCTAGGCCTGGGCAGCGTCCTTTTGCTTGTGGCGCCGGCGCAGCACCAGCATGGTCACCACCATGAAGACCAGGCCGGAGGCGAAGCCGGGCAGCAGGCTGCCGTGCATGAGGCCGGAGACCATGTAGCCCACCGCGCTGCTGGCCGCCACCACACAGGCATAGAGCATCTGGGTGGAGACGTGTTCCAGATGGGCGCAACCGGCGCCGGCACTGGACAGGATGGTGGTGTCGGAGATGGGCGAGCAGTGGTCGCCGAAGACGCTGCCGGCCAGGGTGGCGGACAGGCAGATCAGCACCAGGTTGGGATCCACGGCCTGGGCAACGGGCACCACGATGGGGATCAGGATGCCGAAGGTCCCCCAGGCGGTACCGGTGGAGAAGCTCAGGAAGCCGGCCACCACGAAGATGATGGCGGGCAGCAGGCCGCCGGAGATGCCGCCGTCGGCCACCAGGGTCTTGACGAAGAGCGGGGTCTGCAGCAGGTCACGGCACACGCCACTGATGGCCCAGGCCAGCACCAGGATGGTATTGGCGGGCATCATGGCCTTCATGCCTTCGCCGGCGCAGTCCATGAAGGACTTGAGGCTCATGAGCCCTCTGGGCACGAACATGAAGAAGGCCACGGTGATGGCACCGAAGGAGGCCCAGACCAGGGCCTTGGAGGCGCTGCAGTTGCCGAAGGCCGCCGCCAGGGTGTGGTAGGCGGGATCGCTGCCCCAGTAGCCGCCGCTGTAGAGCAGGGCCAGCACGGCGAAGACGATCAGGCTGCCGATGGGCACGAGCATGTCCATCAGGTGGCCCTTGGCGCTGGCGCCCATCTCGGCCTGTTCGGCGTCCACGTTGCCCAGTTCGCCCTGCTGGGCGCGCAGTTCGGCCTTGCGCATGGGGCCGAAGTCGAAGTTGCCCAGGCAGACCATGACCACCATGATGATGGAGAACAGGGCGTAGAAGTTGTAGGGGATGGTGGCCACGAAGGCGGCAAAGTCGCTTTCAAAGGCGCCGGTGGCTTTCAGGTTGCTGCCCACGGCGGCGGCCCAGCTGGAGATGGGCGCGATGATGCAGATGGGGGCGGCGGTGGCGTCGATGATGTAGGCCAGCTTGGCGCGGGAGATCTTGTAACGGTCCGTCACCGGGCGCATGACCGTGCCCACGGTGAGGCAGTTGAAATAGTCGTCGATGAAGATGAAGGCGCCCAGGCCGCCGGTGGAGAGCATGGCCACGCGTTTGCTCTTGATGCGCTTGGTGGCCCAGTTGCCGTAGGCACGGGTACCGCCGGCACGCGAGATGGTGAACACCAGCGCGCCCAGCAGGGTACAGAAGATGATGATGTTGAAATCGACCTTGTTCACCATGGTGGTGAAGGCGATCTCCACGGGCTTGATGATCAGGTCGCCCGTGCCCATGCCCAGGCAATAGATGACGGTGCCGCTGAGAATACCGAGGAAGAGGGAGGAAATGACTTCCTTGGTGATCAGGGCCAGGGTGATGGCGATGATGGGCGGCAGCAGAGAGAGCCAACCCGCGTCAAACGGATCCATGAACATGCTCCTGTCTTGAAGGTCTGGAAGGCGCAGCGCCGCATACGGCTTACCGGCATGCATCCCCCGCCGGCGCGTGATCTTCCCGGTCGCGCTGGACTGCGTGCGCGGCAGTATATCATGCGCGCCTTGGAGCGGCAATACAAAACGGCCGGGAAAACCGGGACGGATAGGGCCTCAGGCCGGGCCGTCCCGGAGCCCGTCACGAAAAAACGCCTGAGGACTGTCCTCAGGCGTTTTTATCCGGCGTATCAGAAAAGATGCGGAAGGCGCGGGCTACAGGCTGATCTCGCCGTACTGGGCCTCGTACTGCTGGATGGCCTGCACCAGGGCGGCAGCCAGGCGCTTGGCGCTCTCAGGGCTCATGCCGATGGCCTGCTGGGGCCGGACGGCCAGCACCGGGCCCTGCTGGTCGTTTTCCTGACGGCTCACGCAGGCCGTGAGCAGGATCTCGCCACGGGCAAAGGTGGTCTGGAAGGCATTGGCATAGATGGTGTCCATACCGGGGGCGGGCAGCATGGCCACACGCATCTGCGGCTGTTCGGGCTGCTGTTCCGGGGCATGGCTGTTGGCGGGAGTTTTTTTCAGGGCGGGCATGGGGATATCCTCCTGTCTGGTTGTGACGGGCAAGAAATTCTTCTGTTTCTTTGTTGCTTCTCTTCTACTTCGTCTTTTCTACTTCTTTTCGTTTTTGGCGCCCTTGTCGTTCTTGCCGGTCTTTTCTTCCTTGCCGGCCTTTTCGTCGGGGCCGTCGGCATGGGTCCGGATGCTGACCCGGGGCAGCTCGGCGAACTGGACGCTGCCCGCATCCATGCGGCTGATGATCTCGGCGGTGATGTCCATGGACGCAGGAGCGGAAAGGACGTTCTGGCGGGCCATGACGGCCACGTCGCCCTTGTCGGCGCGCCATGCTTCGATCTGGGCCAGCATGTGCTTGCTGACCACGTCGCGGGCGGCGGCCTGTTCCAGGGCCATCTGGCGCTGCAGCAGGGCCAGCCCCTGGCGCAGCTCCTGCTGGCGCTTTTCTTCAGGGCTTTTTTTCAGTTCTTCCTGATAGGCGGCCAGGCCGTTCCGCAGGATGGTCTGGACCTTGCCCAGATGCTCGTTGGCCTGCTGCGCGGCCTTGGACTGGCTGAGGACGCGTTCCACATCCACGCAGACCACGTCAGGGCCGGTGTCCAGGCAACCGGACAGGGGCAGGGTCAGCATGAGGGCAAGGCCGGACAAAAAACGGGAAAGATGGGGCATGGCTCTCTTCCTTGGAGTGTGTTTTTACCCACCTGAGTAATTCTTGTGCATTCCATGATATGGATCAGTTGTCGGTGGAAATGTTGGGGAAGCGAAGAGGAAGATCCGTTGCGGACCGGAAAACCAGCAGGGCCGGTTCCCCGGAAGGTGCGGAGACCGGCCCTGTTGAAGCGCGGCGGTCGTGACTCTCGACGGCCGCCGCGCAGGCTGGATGTTTAGAACTCGTAACGGAAGCTGCCGAACACACCGTGGCCGGTGGTATGCTGACCGGCCTGCAGGGTGTAGTTGACGCCGAAGCTCATGGTGTCGTTACCCATTTCCAGGCCGACGCCACCCTGCCAGGTGAGGTAGTCCATCATCTGGGTCTCCACTTCATAGCTACCGGGCAGGCCGGTGAAGGCCACGTCCTGCTTGGCCTTGATGTCGCCGGCGGCCGGGATCACACTGAAGTCCACGCTGGGCTTGAAGGACCAGCCGCTGTCCAGGGTGAAGTCCTTGGTAAAGGTCACGCCCACGGGGAAGGTCCAGATGTCCTGATGGAAGCCGTCGCCTTCCAGCACGGTGCCGCCGTTGCTTTCCGCATCGAAGCCCCAGGTATTGAGGCTCATGTAGCGCACGCCGATATGCGGGATGACGTCCAGCACGCTGGTCTCAAGCTTGTATTCGGCACGCAGACCGGCGGAGATGGCACTGGCCTGCACGTCGGCTTCCAGGTCGCCCATGCCCATGCGGCTGTCCATGTCCTGCTTGAGGTCGTTCCAGGTGCTGGTGTAGGACACGTCGGCCATGAGGCCGAAGTTCTCGTAGTTCCAGCCGGCGTAAGCGCCCAGGCCCCAGAAGCTCATGCGGTTTTCGGTGCTGTTGAGGTCGCCGCCGCTGGATTCGGCATAGCCGCCGCCGATATTGAAGGTGATACCGGCGCGGATGGCGTTCTCGAAGGTGTAGTCGGCACCCAGGGAGACGCCGCCCAGATTGCCGTTGAAGCCGTAATCAAGGTTGTCGGCTTCCATGCCCCAGCCGTGCTGGCTCTGCCACAGGGGAGCGATCCACAGGGCAAAACCGGTGGTGTTGCGATCCACGATCTTGCCTTCGGCATCCATGGCCTGCGCGCCGTCAGCCGGATTGGCGAAGCCCAGACGGTTGACAACGGCATTGCTGCCCGCGTCGGAAGCCATCTTGGTCATCTGCGGCACGGCGCCGGCAAAGGCGATGCGGGCAGCGCTTTCGATGGTGGCCGCAGCGGCGTTCTTGTCGGCGCCGAGATAGGTGTTGTCCGTGGCGCGGCTCAGGAAGCGCACGCCCATCTGGTCGGAGTTGACGTCGGCGTAGTTCCAGGGCTTACCATCAGCACCCTTATGAGGGGCGTACAGATCGTTCACCGCATTGGTCATGCCTTCGCTCAGGTTGGGGAACACGGTATGGGCGTCGCGACCTTCAGCAGTGAAGGTCCCATCGCTATTGGAGCTCAGAGCGACCATGTCGCTGCTGGCTTGCAGGTTGTCGCCACTCCAGGCACCGGTTTCAATATCGAGGTTACCACCCGTGACGACTTTATACTCCCCGCCGGCCACAGCATCAGTAATGGTCAGCTTGGCGCCACTGTTAACAGTGAGCGTGGCGCTACTGGTATTGTAGATATTCTGGTTGCCATCCACGATCAGATGGCTGTCACCGGTCATGGTCAGCGTACCTTCGTTGTAGATGTCCTTGCCTTCGGCAGCGGTGTTGCCGGTGAAGGTGTTGGTACCCTTGAAGGTGATGGAGGAGTCCGCGGCATTGTAGATGGCGCCACCGTTGCCCGCAGCCGTGTTGCCGGTGAAGGTGGTGTCGCTAAGCGTGATGCTGGCCTTGCCGCCCTTAACATTATTGATGGCGCCGCCGTTGCCCGCAGCCGAGTTATCGGTGAAGGTGGTCGCGTTGATCTTCGAGATCTCACCGGCATTGGTGATGGCACCGCCACCAACAGCAGCATTCGTACTCTTATTGCCAGTGAAGGTGGTGTCAGTGATGCTGGCTATGGTGCCGCCAGCGCCGTTCCACAGCGCCCCCCCATTGCCCGCCGTATTTCCTTCAAACGTGGTACCGGCGATGCTGTCGATGGTCCCCTGGTTACGGAGAGCGCCGCCAGCGCTGAGAGACGCCGTGTTGTTGACAAAAACGGCATTGGTGATGCCCGTGATGTGCGAGCTGGCATATTGGTTGTTGACGGCGCCGGCAATGGCGGCCGTGTTGCCTTCAAAGCGTGTGCCGTCAATGCTCAACGTCGCATCGTCAGCATTATAAATGGCGCCACCGACATTGCTGACCGTGACAGTGCTGCCGTCGGCGGGTGCAGCGCTATTGCCAGTAAAGCTGCCGCCTTCCACGGTCAGCGTACCGGCATTGTAGATGGCGCCGCCCTGAGCGGCCTTGTTGCCGGAGAAAGAAACGCCATCGAGGGTAAGCTGACCTCTGCCAGCGACATTACCGTCCGAGGCGTTTTGGACGGCATTATAGATACCACCACCACGGTTGGTAGCAGTATTGTTATTGATATCGACATTGCTGAGGAATGTGGTGCCGACAGTATACAACTGGCCGCCATCCGTGGCAGTAAGCCCGCCAACAAGCATACCGCCAGAAATGGACAGGCTATGTGTATTGTCGCCTATTGCCTTGTTTCCGTCGACCGTGACTTCGATCCTTCCGTCAATAATCGAATCAGTTACCGTTACGCTAACGCCATCTTCATAGTATTTTGACCAGTAATAGACATCAAAGGCAAAACCGCCTTCTTTGGCAATGATCGTAGAGTCCTTGATGACGACATTCCCATGATTATTACTCATGGTGTAAGACACGCTGTCTTGAAGGTTGCTGCCGTCAACAACCATGTTTTCCAGAGTAAGATTGCAGTAGTTCTGAAGAACCATCTTGAATTTGCCGGATTTGTCAGTCGGAGAGGCTACATCAAGAGTTCCATTTTTCAGAGTAACAGTGCTTCCTTTCAGGAGCTGAAAAAGCTGGCTTTCTGTCCCAGTTGAACCTACAGAGCCAGCGTAAGCCGTATATCTATGGCCAGCAAAATCAACGGTAACATCTTTATTGTCGAATACTGCGCCAAGCCCTTGCTCAATATCCTGCCCCAGCGTGATGGTTGCTCCAGCCTCGGCGTCGGTGACGGCATCCTTAAAATCCTGCCCCGTAGTAACAGTAACCGCCCCCGCGGCCGCCGCGCCGCCCATCACCAGCATGCCGGCCACGGCCAGCGAGCCGAAGACGTTGAGCAGGTGGCATTTCTTGAGGACCGCTTTGTAGCGGTTGATGAGGTTCCCGATAGCTCCCTTGGTAAGTTGCATAACAGCATCTCCCGAATTTGCGACGTCCGGCCAACAACGGGCGTCAGGTGTACAGGCAGGCTGTCAGGGCGCGAGACAAAGAACCGCTGCAAGTAATGATAATGAATACAGTACATTGCATGTGGACTGCCCATAACAGCATTGCGTTCGCAAATGTGGGCGGATATGATGCTCCTAATGATGATGGAGAATGGAACAAAATATCGCCCACACTCTTTTGTTAGGACAGTTTTCAGACTGAGTAAATAAAAAAGTGTACTTTTATATCTATTTTTTTGTTACTGGCTGATTTATTGTTCTTTTTGGGGTGGGTCAAGGATGAAAACATATGCAGAAACTTGGAGAACGCATCCGTCATGTACGGGGCAGAATGTCCCAGGAGGCTTTTGCCGGCCTGCTGGGCATCAGCAAGGGCGCGCTCGGCGGTTATGAACGTGGGGAAAATTGTCCCAATGCTGATGTTATCTTAACTATTTGTAATAAATGTAAAATCAATGTCTCCTGGCTGATGTCGGGAGCCGGGGCCATGCATGCCCCGGACAACATTGATGAGGATGAGCGGCCGGAAAACAGACCTGCCCCCCTGGAAGACGGAAGCCAGACGGCCGGAGAATTGTCCTGCCAGATGGCGCCCGGCCAGGATTGCAAGGCAGAGAACAACGCCTTGCGGGCTCATTGCCGCTGGTTGCAGGAGCGCCTGGACCAGCTGGAAGCGGAGCGCCGGGATCTGAACAGGGAAAACAGGCTGTTATGGCAAAAAAATGCCGGTCTTGGCGAACGGCTTGCCCGCCTGGAACAGTCACAGGAGATGACCCGCGTGAACGACCGTGCATCGGAAGAAGACACGACGGCAGCCCTGACTGTTTCCCGCCACGGAGTGCGCTGCAACCGTCTGCAGGAAAGCTGCAAGACGGACAGGACCTAGGCAGAAGATCCTTCTGTGTCATGCGGCCGTTGCTGCAGGCATGCCCGCTTTCCTGCATGCCTGCTCACGGACAGGGCCTGCCCCATGCTCTTGACGGGACAGGCAGATATCGTACTCTGTCAGGGCTTAAACTGATTGCTTGAAATATGATAAGAAATATGTAAATATACTCTTTATGAGCAGATTATGCACAATAGGTGAAGCAGCGCGATTGCTTGGAGTATCCATTCCCACCCTTCGCAGATGGGAAGAGAGCGGAAAACTGGTTCCCGAGCGTACAGCCGGCAAACACCGTCGATATGACATCACAAAACTCAAGCCCGAGCTGGCGATCGCAGATACGACCCGTACGACCATTGCCTATGCCCGGGTCTCCAGTCATGACCAGCGGGAAGATCTTGAGCGGCAGAAGCAGGTGCTCGAACTCTACTGTGCACAACACGGCTGGAACTTTACGCTGCTTTCCGATCTCGGTTCAGGAATGAACTACCACAAAAAAGGATTGCGCCGTCTATTGGATGCCATCCTTTCCGGGGATGTCGGACGGCTGGTCATAACCCATAAAGACCGGCTGCTCAGATTCGGTGCTGAGCTCGTATTCGCCATCTGCGAAGCAAAAAATGTTGAAGTCGTCATCCTCAACCAGGGGGAGGAATGCTCTTTTGAAGAAGATCTTGCCAAAGACGTCCTGGAGATCATCACGGTCTTTTCCGCCCGGCTCTACGGCAGTCGATCCCATAAAAACAAAAAGCTTCTTGAAGACGTCAAAAAAGCAGTCGAGGATAATGCCCTGTGCTGATGGCCCACAAGATAGCCCTTGACCTCAACAATCATCAGCGGACGTACATGCTGCGTGCGACTGGTGTCGCACGGTTCGCGTATAACTGGGCTCTTGAACAATGGGGCATCCAGTACAGGGCATGGCGCGAAGACGACACGCTTCCAAAGCCTTCCCAGTTTTCCCTCCGCAAACAGCTGAACGAGATCAAAAAGGAAAGCTTCCCCTGGATGCTCGAGGTGACGAAGTGTGCCCCTCAACTGGCGATCATCCAGCTTGGAGAAGCCTTCAAGAACTTCTTCGCGCATCGTGCCGCCTATCCGAAATTCAGGAAGAAGGGCGTGCACGACAGGTTCAGCATCTCCAATGACCAGTTCGCCGTTCAGGGAAAACGCATACGGATCCCCAAGCTTGGATGGGTCAGGATGCGTGAGGCTTTGCGATTTTCAGGAAAGCTCGTATCGATCACTGTTTCCCGCATGGCCGACAGATGGTTCGTGAGCATCACGGTGGATACGGAAGACAGACGACAGCAGCACAACGAGAACCAAGAAGCTGTTGGTGTCGATCTTGGGGTATCCGCCCTTGCGACGCTCTCCACCGGGGAAGTGGTACAGGGGCCGAAAGCTTACAGCAAGCTTGTCAAAAGGCTCGTGCGACTCTCACGAAGTCTTTCGCGAAAAGCGCGTGGGTCGAACAATCGTGAAAAAGCACGACGGAAGCTCGCCAGGCTCCATGCCAGGATCGCCAATATCAGGCAGGAAGGACTGCACCAGCTTACGACATCGCTTGCCAGAAGGTTCTCCATCATAGGCATCGAGGATCTGAATGTACGCGGGATGCTGAGAAACAGACGTTTATCCAGATCCATAGCAGATGGCGCCTTTTATGAGTTCCGTCGGCAGCTGGAATATAAAAGCGGCATATATGGCGGGACAGTTGTTGTGGCCGACCGCTGGTTCGCCAGCAGCAAAACATGTTCCGACTGTGGTCACCGGCTGGAAGCCTTGCCTCTGTCCATGCGTCATTGGGTATGCCCCGAATGCGGGACATACCATGATCGTGACGTCAATGCTGCCATCAATTTAAGAAACAATGCCGTGAGTTCCACGGTGTAAGCCTGTGGAGAGGAAGGCTCTGGCTTTCTTTTCGGAGAAAGTGAAACCGGCCTCGATGAAGCAGGAAGTTAGCATTGAATCTATTTGTCTAGTTATGAATAGATTTAAGTAGGTATAACAGAACGGCAAGACCTGACATCTGGAGCGCGCATGAACAGCAGTTATCCTCTGGTATTTTCCGTCACCTCGGGCAAGGGGGGCGTGGGCAAGACCAATATCTCGGTCAATCTGGCCCTGACCCTGGCGGCGCGCGGCAAGCGCGTGCTGCTTCTGGACGCGGACCTGGGGCTGGCCAATGTGGACGTGCTGCTGGGCCTGCATCCCGAAAAGAACATCTTCCACCTGTTCCATGAGGGGGCGTCCCTGCGGGACATCCTGCTGCCCACGGAATACGGCTTCTCCATCCTGCCCGCCTCGTCGGGTGTCAGCGAGATGCTGGCGCTCAATCCGGGGCAGAAGCTGGAGCTGCTGGATGCCATGGACGAGCTGGAGGACGATCTGGATTTCCTCATCGTGGACACGGGCGCGGGCATCAACGACAGCGTGCTCTATTTCAATGTGGCGGCGCAGGAACGCCTCCTCGTCCTGACCCCGGAACCCACCTCCCTGACGGACGCCTATGCCCTGATCAAGGTGCTGAAGACGCAGCACGGCGTGGACCGCTTCCAGGTCTGCGTGAACATGGCGCAGGACATGAAGAGCGCCCGCGAGATGTTCGTGCGGCTCACGGACGTCTGCGACCACTTCCTGGGCGGGGTCTCGCTGGATCTGGCCGGTGTGCTGCCCCGCGACCCCGGCGTGCACGAGGCCGTAGTGCGCCAGCAGCCCTTCTGCCGCTGCCTGCCGGAAAGCCCGGTCTGCCGGAGGCTGGAAAAGATGGCGGACACCATCCTGCGCTGGGAGCCCGCTCCCAGTGCCGACGGCAACATCAAATTCTTCTGGAAAAAACTGCTCTACCGCTGAGACGTCCCTTGCGGGGACGGACGGCGGCCGGACGGAAGGCCATAAAAAAACGGCGTCGAAAGACGCCGTTTTTTGTTGTGCATGGGCTGTCCCCGGGCTGCGGGGCAGGGGGCCGTCCTTACTTCACGGTCACCAGCTCGTAATCCACGTTGCCGATGCCGATCTTCCGGGCATGCTCGATCTGGCTGCGCCAGTTGGTCTTGGGATGGATGTCGGTGAAGTGGTCGTTGTGCTCGTGGGCGCACTGGCCCAGCACGCTGGTGCTGATGGCGGGCGCGGCGTTGACCGCGTCGATACAGGCGTGGTCCAGGGCCACGGGGTCGAAGCCGGCGAACATGCCGATGTCGGGCACCACGGCGGCGTCGTTTTCGGCGTGGCAGTCGCAGTAGGGCGAGACCTGGTTGACGATGCTCACATGGAAGTGCGGGCGGTTCTGGATGACGGCCTTGGTGTATTCGGCCATGCGCTCGTTGAGGATGGTGCTCTCGGCGTCGAAGGCGTTGCTGATGGCGTCGAAGTTGCACACGCCGATGCAGCGGCCGCAGCCGGCGCACAGGTCATGGTCGATGCGGGCCTTGTGGTCCTCGCCGATGCTGATGGCCGACTGGGCGCAGTAGTGCGTACAGGTCTTGCAGCCGCGGCACTTTTCGGCGTCGATGCCGGGCTTGCCGATGCTGTGCATGGCCATCTTGCCCGCACGGCTGCCGCAGCCCATGCCGATGTTCTTGATGGCGCCGCCGAAGCCGGTCAGCTCGTGGCCCTTGAAGTGGGTCAGGCTGATGAAGATGTCGGCGTCCATGATGGCGCGGCCGATGAAGGCGCTCTGGAAGTGGTCACAGCCTTCCAGGGGCACTTCCATCTCGTCGGTGCCCTTGAGGCCGTCGGCGATGATCATCTGGCAGCCGGTGCTCAGGGGCGAGAAGCCGTTTTCCTGCGCGGCGGCCAGGTGTTCCAGGGCGTGCTTGCGGCGGCCCACATACAGGGTGTTGCAGTCGGTCAGGAAGGGGCGCCCGCCCAGGGAGGTCACCTTGTCGGCCACCACCTTGGCAAAGTTGGGACGCAGGAAGGACAGGTTGCCCGGCTCACCGAAATGGATCTTGATGGCCACGAACTTGCTGTCCATGTCGATGCTGTCGATGCCGGCCTTTTCGATCAGTTTTTTCAGCTTGTCCAGCAGGCCGGTGCCCACGGGGCAGCGCATGTCGGTGAAATAGACTTTGGAAGCGCTCATTGTCGTCTGTTCTCCAGCGTAGAGGTGTTGAGCGCCGCCCCGGAGGACGGCGCGGACGTTCGGATGTTACAGGCCGTACTGGCGGCCCAGGGAAAAGGCCTTGCCCAGCGGCTCGCCCACGCGGCAGTACTGTTTCTGACCGCCGTCGTAGAGCAGGGGATCGATGCGGTACATGTCGGGCTGGCCGCTTTCGTTGAGGCAGTCGCTCTCGATGCCCACGTTGAGGATGCGGCCCACGAACTGGGTATGGCTGCCCAGTTCCAGCGTGGCCTGCAGTTCGCATTCCAGCACCAGCGGGCACTCGTCCACATAGGGGGCATCCACCACCTTGCTGCGCACGGCGGTCAGGCCGGTGGCGGAGAATTTGTCCTCCCTGGCACCGGAGACCATGCCCGCAAAGTCCACCATGGCGGCCTGGGCCGCCGAGGGCACGCAGACCGTGAACGCCTTGCGCGCCACGATGGCCTTGTGCGTCCAGCGTTCGGGCCGCACGGAGACGGCGATGCAGGGCGGGTTGGAGCAGCAGATGCCGCCCCAGGCGGCGGTCATGATATTGGCTTTGCCTTCTTCATCATAGGCGGCCACCAGAAAGGCCGGCATGGGGTAGGCCAGGGTGACGGGACCAAGAGCTTTTTTCATGGTGTGACCTCCTTGTCATGCATGATGTGTTCCGCGCAACCGCTTGTGAAGGATGGCTGTATAGCATCGCCTGCGGCCTGTAGCAACATGTGGGGAGTAACATGTTTGCTGCAAAGGTGTCATTGTCTTTTCCTCTCGACATGCATCGCCGGGAGGGCCGCGGGGCTAGCCGTCCTCCAGGGGTTGCAGGGCGTGGTGCAGGCGCGGCAGCCGGCGCACGCCCGCCAGCAGGATGCCCAGGGCCACGCAGGGGGCGGCCGCCAGGGCCAGGAAGGCGGGGCCGTAGCCCAGCAGATGGGCCACCAGCCCGCCGTAGGAGGCGCTGCACGAAGCGCCGATGCCCTGCAGGGTCATGATGACGCCCAGGCCCAGGTTGACGTGGCCGGTGCCGTTGAGCAGCCGGGCGGCAAGGCCGGGCGTGACCACGCCCAGGATGCCCGCGCCTACGCCGTCCAGCATCTGGACGGGGATGATGCTCCACGGGCTGTGCCAGAAGCCCGCGATGCAGCCGCGCAGGGGCAGGGCCAGCAGCGCGCACCAGAGCAGGATGCCGTAGCCGCGCCTGCGGGCCAGACGGGCGGCCCAGAGGGCCACGAGGATCATGGTGCCCTGGGCGATGACCACGGTGGCGGCGGTATAGGCCGCGCCGTTGATGGCGAAGCGGGCCACGGCGGACTGGCCCAGCAGGGGCAGCATGTGGGCGTTGCCCAGATGGAAAAAGAGCATGACCAGCCCCACGCAGAGCACGGGCAGGGCCGCGGGGCCGTGCCGGAGGGCCGCGCGCTGTGCGGGCGTGGCGTGTTCCGCTTCAGGGGCGAGCCCCCGCGCCTGGGCATGGTCGATGTCGCGGGGCGCGATGCCGTGCAGGGCATAAAGGCTGAGGAGCAGCATGCCGCTCATGACCACGAAGACGCCGGGCACTCCGTACCAGTAGCCGATGGCCCCGCCCAGCATGGCGGAAAGGCCGTTGCCCGCGTGGTTCCAGGCCTCGTTGCGTCCCAGCTGGGCGGGCAGGTGGGACTGGCCCGCCAGCCCCAGGGTCAGGCCGCTGATGGTCGGGGCCATGGCGGCCGCGCAGACGGCCTGGACGATCTGGGCACCGCCCACCAGCAAAGGATGCTGGCAAAGGAAGATCAGGGCCAGGGCGGCCACGATGCCCAGCGAGGCCAGGGCCAGCAGCAGACGCTTGCGGCGGGTGGCGTCGGCCAGGGCGCCCAGGGGCGCGGTGACGGCCATGCCCGCCAGACCGCCGATGGTCATGACGTAGCCGATGCTGTCCGGCGTCCAGCCGTGGCTTTGCAGGAAGATGCCCAGAAAGGGCCCCAGGCCGTCGCGGACGTCGGCCAGGGCGAAGCAGAGCAGGGAAAGACAGGTCAGGGAGCGCGTCTTGGCCGCCAGATCCGGCGGCAGGGAGCGAGGAGCGAAGAACGACAGGGCGGACATGCGGTCTCGGGTTAAAGACTGAAGGTTGGAAAACAAAAATTGTTCCGAAAAAGTCCCGCTTTGGCAAGAGCAGGGGGCGCAGGCGGCATGACGGGATCCGTCCGCAAAAAGGAGAGCGGCGGTGACGGGCCGGGGGACGCGCTGCCCGGGTCTCCGGCCGGTCCGTGTACCGGCGCGCTGGCCGGAGGGGGCATTCTTTCATGCCGGGGACCCTTGCCAAAGGGGGAGGAAAAGGGCTAGGAAATCCCTTTCATTTTCAGGAGAGGAGGCTGCTGTGGCATCTCCCTATATGGATGGCGTGCGCCGGGCCCTGCCCATCGTGCTGGGCTATGTGCCGGTGGCGTTCGCCTTTGGTGTGCTGGCCGTCAAGAGCAACATCCCGCCCGCTCTGGTGGTGGCCATGTCGGTGTTCCATTTCGCCGGTTCCGGGCAGTTCGTCTGCGCCGGGTTGTGGGGGGCCGGTGTGGGGGCCATGTCCGTCATCGTGGCGGTCTTCGTGGTCAACCTGCGCCATCTGCTCATGTCCGCCGCCATGGCCGAGCCGCTGGCGCCGCTCAAGCGCTGGCAGCGTTTCCTGTTCGGCTGCGAGATGACGGACGAGACCTTCGGCGTGCATATCACGGCCTTCCAGCGCGGCTGGAAGCTGTGCACGGCCACGCTCTTTACCTGCAACCTCACGGCCCACGCCTCGTGGGTGCTGGGGACGGTCATCGGCGTGTTCTGCGGCGGCCTCGTCCATGACGTGAAGCCCCTGGGCCTGGACTATGCCCTCACGGCCATGTTCCTGGCCCTGCTGGTGCCGCAGTGCGTAAGCCGCCTGCATGTGCTGGTGGCCATCGTGACGGCCATCCTTTCCCTGAGCCTGAAGCTGGCCGGCATGGGCCAGTGGAACGTGGTGGTGGCCACGGTGCTGGGCGCCACGCTGGGCGTGATCCTGTTGCACCGCAACAAGAGCGCCCTGCCGGAAAAGAAAGAGGAGGACGCGGCATGATCTGGATACAGCAGCACGCGGAACTGCTTTTTTGCCTGGTGGGTTGCATGCTGGTGACGGTCATCCCCCGTGTGGGGCCGGTCATGTATCTGCATGCCGAGAGCCTGCCCGACCTGCTGCGCCACTGGCTCTCCTTCGTGCCCGTGGCGGTCATGGCGGCCCTGCTGGGCCCGGACGTCTTCATCTATCAGGGAGAGTTCATGCCCACGCATCACAACCTCTTCCTGATGACGGCCATCCCGGCCCTGCTGGTGGCCTGGTGGAGCAAGAGCTTTTTCGGCACCATCGCCTTTTCCATGGGCTTCGTGGCCCTGATGCGCTACCTGGGGTGGTACTGATGGCACACGAGTCCCGGCCGCACTGTCCCTTCCACCTGCGGGAGGCCCATCTGCCCCCGGCCCTGCGCAAACCGCGCAAGCCCGCGCCGCCCCTGCCGCCCCCGGCCCGCAGTGCCCGGCTGCTGGTGCGTCTGGCCGCGGAGGATACGGCCCTGTTCCGTTTTTTGCTGGAAGGCTATGACAACACGGCCTACTTCACCGTGCTGGAGCCGCGCACGGCCCTGCTCAAGCTGGTCTTTTCGCCGCACCGGGAAGAGGCCCTGCGCCGGGCCCTGGCCGAGATGGCCGAGAGCCTGGATTTTTCAGTGGAACCCTGGCCCCTGGACAGGGCCTGATACTGTTGGCGGGGAGGTGCCCGGCAGGGCGGCCGTCCCCGGCGTCCCCGGCGCGTTGCTTGTCCGGCACAGGCAGCGGACGGCCGGGAGACGGGAGTTTTTGCCATGGAGAAGGATGCCCCTTCAGATGCGGGAGCCCGCACGGACCAGTCCCGCCCCGCCGGGGAGGAGAGCGCCCCGGACGGACAGTTGGACGCCCTGCTGGCGACCCTGACCGCCGCGAGCTTCGATGTGGAGCGGCAGGGCGGGCCCGGCAGCCTGCGCGCCACTTGCGCCTTCCACCGTCGTGACGAGGCCTATGTGCTGCACCGCAAGGCCACGCTCTGGGCGGCGGAGACGCATGAATACGTGCAGGTCCACTCTCTGCCCCGGCTGGACATGGCCGCCTGGGGGCGCATCCGTGACGGGGCCCTGGCCTGGGGGCAGGAGCGCATCCGGCCCCACGACGAACATATGGCCTCGTATGTGAGCGTCATCATCCTTTGCCGGTCATGGCATCAGGATGCGGCGGCCGCCGTGGAGCGCTGCCGTGTCTGCAAGAGTTTCTGGCTGGGCCTGCGCGGCTGGATGCGCCTGCGCGCGCTGGCCCTCATCCTGCCTTCCGCGCCGTGGCGCGACACCGTCCCCCCCGATGCCGCCTGCGTCTGCAACAAGGCAGCCCGGGCCACCCTGCTGCCGCTGGCGCGCAGGGCGTTCCCGTCCCATTTTCCTCAAGAGCGTGCATCATGAATTCCCTGTATCTGCTCCTTGGCGGCCTGGCCCTGCTGGGGCTGGGCTATTTCGTTTACGGCGCCTGGCTGGAAAAGGTCTGGGGCGTCGATCCATCCCGGCCCACACCGGCCCACCAGTTCCGCGACGGCGTGGACTACATGCCGTCCAAAGCTCCGGTGGTGCTGGGTCACCATTTTTCGTCCATCGCCGGGGCCGGGCCCATCAACGGCCCCATCCAGGCCGCCGTCTTCGGCTGGCTGCCCTGTTTCATCTGGGTGGTCGTCGGCGGCATCTTCTTCGGCGGCGTGCATGACTTCGGCTCCCTGTTCGCCTCCCTGCGCAACAAGGGCCGCTCCATCGGCGAAGTCATCGCCGGCAGCATCGGCCTGCGGGCCAAGCGCCTGTTCGTCATCTTTTCCTTCCTGACCCTGGTGCTGGTGGTGGGGGCCTTCGCCTCCATCGTGGCGGGCACCTTCAACGGCTTCATGACCGATGCCTCGGGCGCGCTGGTCCACAACCACGTCAACGGCTCCACGGCCACCATCTCCCTGCTGTTCATCGTGCTGGCCGTGATCTTCGGCCTGCTGGTCTACCGTTTCGAGATGCCCCTGGGCAGGGCCACCCTGCTGGGCGTGGCGGGCATCGTGGGCGTCATCGCCCTGGGCCTGCGCTTTCCCCTCTACGCGGGCTACGACACCTGGATGTGGCTGCTGGGCCTGTACATCCTCGTGGCCTCGGTGACGCCCGTCTGGATCCTGCTCCAGCCCCGCGACTACCTCAGCTCCTTCCTGCTCTATGCCATGATGCTGGCCGCCGTGGTGGGCATCGTGGCCGCGCATCCGGTCATCGAGCTGCCCGCCTTCACCTCCTTCGAGGTCAACGGCCAGTATCTCTTCCCGGCCCTGTTCGTGACCGTGGCCTGCGGGGCCATCTCGGGCTTCCATTCGCTGGTGGCCTCGGGCACCACGTCCAAACAGCTGAGCAGCGAGCGTGACGCCCGCCTGGTGGGCTTTGGCTCCATGCTCATCGAAAGCGCGCTGGGCATCGCCTCGCTCATCGCCGTGGGCTACATCTTCACCCAGAACGGCCATGCCTTCACCAGCCAGACGCCCACCCAGGTGCTGGCCGACGGCCTGTCGCAGATGCTGGCCTGCGTGGGCCTGGGCAGCGAGAGCGCCCGCGGCGTCACCTACGGCCTCATCATCCTGGCGGTGTCCACCTTCTGCCTGACCTCGCTGGATACGGCCACCCGTCTGGGGCGCTACATGTTCCAGGAACTGTGGCTGGCCCCGGGCCAGAGCGTGAAGGACGTGCGCGGCTGGCGGGCCGTGCTGGTCAACAAATATGTGGCCACGCTGGTGACCGTGGGCCTGGGCATGAGCCTGGGCTTTGGCGGTTATGCCAAGATCTGGCCCCTGTTCGGTGCGGCCAACCAGCTGCTGGCCGCGCTGGCCCTGCTGGCCGTGGCCTGCTGGCTCCAGAACCTTGCCCGCCGCAACGGCATGTTCCTGCTGCCCATGCTCTTCATGCTGCTGGTGACGCTCTCCGCCCTGGTGCTGGGCATCGTGGCCCAGGGCCGTGCCCTGCTGGCCGGGACGGGCGGTGCCGTGGCGGCCCTGCAACTGGTCATCGCCGTGCTGCTGCTGGCGCTGTCGCTGGTGCTGGTGCACGAAGGCTGGCAGGCCCTGCGCCGCAAGGGGCGCCCTGCGGCGGAAAAGGCCTAGAGCAGGTTTTCCCCATCAATAGGCTGGCGGGGTGCTGCCTTAAAAGAGCAGCGCTCCTGCCTCGGCATACGATAAAAAAGGCGGATCAGAGGATCCGCCTTTTCTCGTTCTGATGTCTGCCGGTCGCGCCGGGGCCGCCCGGCAGGATGGTGACTCGTGGCATGGTGATGCTTCGGCGTTGCCGCCGTCATGGCGCGGAGACCATCCTGCGGACGGTCTGCTCCGGCGGCTGCCCGTCCCGGGGATCTAGCCGTTGAAGATGACCGGCTCCTTGCGCTGGGCTTCGGGCAGGTGCCCCTTGGCGTACCCCAGGCTCAGGGCGCTGACGAAGCGGCACTGCTCCGGCACCTTGTAGCGGGCCTTGATCTCCGGACGGTCCATGAAGTCCTGGGCAAAGCCGATCCAGCAGGAGCCGATGCCCTTGGCGTGGGCGGCCAGCATGATGTTGGCCGTGCACAGGGTGCCGTCATACACGTACCAGTGCGAGGTCGTGTCCCCGTAGACGCAGATGGCGTTGTTGGCGTCATAGAAGATGTTGTAATTGGGGTTGTCCAGCCATTCCCTGTACTGGGCCAGCCAGGGAAAGTCCGCAAAGTTCTCTTTGAGCCAGGCTTTGATCTCGTCGGAAAGGGCGGCGATCTTTTCCCGTCCCTCCAGGGTCACGAAACCCCAGGGCTGCATGCCGGAGCCGGTGGCGGCCTTGGTGCCGACGGTCAGCAGCTCCAGGATCTCTTTTTTGGGGATGGGCCGGTCCTCATAGGAGCGGCAGGAACGGCGGGTGAGGATGCATTGCAGGGCGTCCATGAAAGACCTCCGGGTCGGAAAAGGAAGGGAACGTCCGCAGACTGCGCGGACACCCTGCCAGTATAGCGCGGGGGCTCGCAAAGGTCGAGCCGGAGGAGCGTCCGCAGGCGGTGTGTGGCGGCCATCCCCGGAGGCAGGCCGCTCTGGTGCGGGAGGCGCGGCGCAGGAGGATGCTTTCAGCAAAGCCGGAAGAGATGGGCGGCAGGCTCTTGCATCTGGGGGCGGCGTCCCCGTCCCGGGATGCGAGGAGGATGCGGCAAGAGGACGGGCTTGCGGAAAGCCGGATGGCGACGGCCGCCCTTCCTGTGACCGGCAGTGATGCGGGAGGGTACCGGGATGCCTGATCGGATATGGGGCGGGCTCTCCGGCAGGCTGTGGGCAGGGCCTGTACCGGGCGCTGGACATTGCGCCGCGCTTCCCGTACTCAGCGCAGGAAAGGCGCTGCCTGAGGGGCGGCCCCGCCATGCTTCTGATGCATTTTTCCTTCGTGTCCGTTTTTCCGGTGGACAGCGGGCGTTGCCCCGTTCCCCGGCGGCGTGGGGAAGGTCCCGGAAGAGGGCGGGAAGATGCCGCGGCGCCGGAACATCTTACTGGAGACGATATGACACGGACCTTTTTGGCCCTGATCTTCCTGCTTCTGACCGCTGTTGCCTGCCCGGCCGGGCAGCATCCCCTCACCGTGACCCGGACTGCCGACGATTTCTACGCTGCGTTCGACCGGGACATCCTCATCAAGACGAAGTTCTGTTCCGTCCGGGCGTTTCAGGAAAAAGCCCTGCTGCGCTCGGACCTCTTTGGCGAACTGGTGTTCATGGACGGCACGCGTTGCAGCGTGGACACGGTCTATGTCCGCAAGCGTCTGCGGTGGGGGACCCATAATGTCACCGTCACCCGCGAAGGGGAGGGCATCTACCGTCTGGCGGGCTCCGAGACACTGCTCTTCGCGTCACGCTGCTCCACGCTGGCCCTGCGGGACGAGGCCGTACTGGAGATGCAGGACAGCCTTTCCGGCATCTTGCATCTGCATGGCGGCACCTGCCGGGTCGAGGGCGTTTTCGAGGCTGTCTCTTATTGAGAAAAAGGACCCAAGGACATGAACGATATCGTTGCGGAGAAATTCGTGTTGATGTTTTGTTTTTTTGATAAAAAATTTGCATTGATCAAGAAAATATCTACATTTGCGAAT
>ENA-OVGB01000996-OVGB01000996.1-human-gut-metagenome-genome-assembly--contig:-NODE-996-length-28270-cov-3.623356_pt1 | contig 28270 bp, 27 predicted proteins | sample MGYA00237767_ERZ505413 | MGnify/ENA primary metagenome ERZ505413 (study PRJEB26158, sample SAMN06016410) | human gut metagenome | biome: human gut; feature: ankylosing spondylitis patient; material...
CCGGAAATGCAGGGTGTAGCAGTCCTGCACCTGAGTCAGCGCGTGGAGGATGAGCGCGGCGGAAACGCACTGGGAAATGGCCGAGGCCAGCGCCGTTTCCTTGAATACGGAAATGCACTGTCCCGTAAGCGGCGGAGCCATGATGCGGAACGCCTGCGGAGCGATGATCCAGCGCAGCTGCTGCCAGCTGTTCATGCCGAGGGACGCCGAGGCCTCCCACTGCGTCTTGTCCACGGCCTCCAGCGCGCCTCGCACGATCTCCGCCACATAGGCCCCGGAATAGAGCCCCAGGGTAAGCACGGCCGCAGCCATGCGGTCCATCTGCCCGGCAGGAGCAAACAGCGCGGCGCACAGCGACTGCGCCCACGAAGGCAGTGCGGAAACGGCGTCCTCAAGCTGAAGGAACGGTTCGGTAAAAAAGGATCCCGCGAAGAAGTACACGAGAAAAAGCAGCACCAGCGGCGGCGTGTTGCGCAGAGCCGTGATGTAAAGGGCGGCAGGCCATGCCGCAAGTCCCCGCTGATTTGCGGAGAGCGCTCCCACAAGGCCACCGGAGACAAGCGCGACGAGAAGAGACCAGAACCCCAGGCGCAGCGTGCCGAAAAGCCCCAGAAGAAGCATTCCCGCCCGCCAGGTGCCGGACTCGTCTCGCGAAACGATGTAGGGCAGAAGAGCCCCCCAGTCCCAGTCGTGCCTCGTCACGCTCATGGAGCGCCAGCAGAAAGCCGCAACAAGAAGCACGGCCAGAATCGCGGGCACGGCATCCCAGGAGTTCAGCTCACGCCAGGAGCGCTCCCCGACATGACCGGGGATCCGGTTCAGTTGAGCCTGCTCTGCCATGCGTCGGACTTGAACCAGTAGTTGCGGCGATCCTGAAGCCAGCCTTCCTCTTCCACGAGGCGGATCCAGCCGTCGAACACGTTGAGCGTGTCGAAGTCTCCCTTGGGCACAGCAAAGGCCACGGGCTGCATGGCAAGGCCCGTTTCAAACTTCTGCACAAGCGTGTCGCCGTGCTTGAGCGTTTCCATGGCAGGCAGAGGCGCGCTGGACACGAAGGCATGGGCGCGGCCCGAGAGCACTTCCTCCACGGCAGGAGCCTCGTCGTTGAACATGCGCAGCGACGCCTTCGGGAAAAGTTTTGCCGCCGCGGCCGCAGCCGTGGTGCCGGTGCGCACGGCGATGATCACGTCCTCCCTGTTCAGATCCTCAAGCTTGTTGATGGACGCCGACTTTTCCCGATTCAGGGTCAGATCCACATACGCGTGATCGTAGGGAATGGAAAAATTCACGGACAAAAGGCGCTGAGGCGTAATGCTCATGCTGCCGATGATGACGTCGAACTTGCCGGAAAGAAGCGCGGGAATGATGCCGTCCCAGCTCGTGGGCACAAGCTGCAACTTGACGCCGAGATCCGAGGCCAGACGTTCCGCCACGTCGATTTCAAAGCCGATGTACTTGCCGTCCTTGTCCTGCATGGCCCAGGGCACAAAGGAGGAAAATCCCACGCGCAGCGTGCCGCGCTGCACCACCTTGTCGATGACGCTGTCGCGCGACGCCGCGTGTCCGGAAAAAGGCAGGCAGCATGCCAGGGTCAGCGCCAGAAGAAACACGGTGAAAAATCGTTTCATGATTGCTCCTTTCGTTCCATGAGCCGGGCAGGAATACTGACCAGCGACGTGAGAACGAGGTAGACGGCCGCAGCGAGCAGCCACAGTTCAAAACTCAGAAAGGTATCGGTGATCACCACGCGCGTGCGCATGGTCAGATCGGCCACGGCAATGGCGCTCACGAGCGAGGTATCCTTGATGAGGGACACCATCTGTCCGGCAAGCGCAGGAAGGGACTGACGCACGGCCTGCGGGATCACGACGAGCCTTGCCGCCATGCCCACGGGCATGCCCAGACTCATCGCCGCCTCCCACTGCCCGCGGGGAACGCCCATGAGGCCCGCGCGGAATATTTCCGCGATATAGGCCCCTTCGAACAGTCCGAGTGCAAGTACCGCCGCCGTGAACGGCCCCACGCCGAGCACGGGCGCAGCCACGAAGTACACCATGAAAAGCTGCATGAGCAGAGGCGTATTGCGCAAAAGCCCGAGCATGAGCGAAGAAAGAAGCCGGCACACGGGCGAGACCGAAAGACGCATGGCCGCAAGAGCCGCCCCCCAGACGAGGGAAAGGGCAAGCGATGCCAGCGTGAGCTGAAACGTCACGCCGAGAGCCTCGAGGAGAACGCCGGGATGAAAGGCGCCCTCATCCCACACGCCTATGTAGCGCCATACCCGATACCACTGCCAGCGGTACTGCTCCGAAGCCGTGTCCACGAACCACCAGACGAGACCGAGCATGAGAACCAGCAGGACAAGCGGTCTCCACAAGGCTCGCAGACGCTGCTTTCGGGCATAAGCGACACAGGAATCGGGCATGCGTTCAACTCCCGTCAGCGACTCAGGGAGGTCTGCCTGAGTGAGGAGCCCTCCTCCAGTTTTCTGTGCACGGTACGGCTGTCCGCCGCCTCCGTCATGGTGGACTGTCCTTGCAGAAATTCCATCACGTTGGTTTCTACCAATTCGCCGCCGGAGGCGTCGTTGCGCACGGTCACGCGGCTGTACACATGATCCAGGACCATGAGGACATACGGCTTGAGCACGGGCGTCTTCAGATCGATGACAACAAGGTAGTACTCCCGGAAACGCTGCGGCGTGTCGGTATATCCGGTACGGCAGTTCACCAGCCAGTCGTCCACGCCGTCGTTGTTCCAGTCGGTCACGGCCACAAGTTCCAGGGTCACGCGATTCATGCCCTGCTCGATGGTGGCCTTGTTGTCCTCAATTCTGACCTTTGCATCGGGGGTGAGCATGGCCCGGAACGTAGGAGCCACGGCCAGACGGGAACCGGGGAAACGGAAGGCCGGAGAAAGCCTGTCCACCAGAATCTTTCCCGCATCGGAAGGCCGGGAGGGGAACATGGGAGAATACCAGTCCCCGTTGGCGTCCACCATGTTCTTTTTCAACATGACCGGACGCATGGCCCGGGACATGGCCACAAACTGCCCGCCGTCCAGGGCCTCGACCATGCGGCAGTTCTGCGGAGCACATCCCGCAAAAAGAGAAAGACCGGCCGCAAGGGCCAGACAGGCACAACGCTTGTTCATGATACTCCCTTCCTCATCACGGACAGGACGCCTCAGCGCCCTTCTTCATATCAGATTATGGTTACCGGGCGTCGAAAACGGCGCCTTCAAAAAACGACACCGATCCAGGCGTCTCGGACATGGGAAGAAACAGCTTTCGGGCAGGGAAAACGGCGCACGGAAGAAAATCTGCCCGCCCCTTCCCTGCGTCAGTCCTGCGAGACGCGGCCGGACACGGCCTTCACGCCCTTTTTCGGACACAGCGACGAAAGCTCGCATACCTCGCAGGCGGGGCTGCGCGCCGTGCACACGTCGCGGCCGAACCAGACCAGACGATGATTCACATCGCCCCACTCCTCGCGGGGAAATATTTTGATGAGATCCTGCTCTATCTTCACAGGTTCGGTATTCTTCGTGAGGCCGAGCCGAAAGGAAAGCCGCTTGACGTGCGTATCCACGGCAAGCCCCTGATTGATGCCGAACCCGCCCCACAATACCACGTTGGCGGTCTTTCTGGCCACGCCGGGCAGCGTGATGAGCTCTTCCATGGTATGAGGCACTTCACCGCCGAAAACTTCGGTCACTCTCTTCGCCGCGCCGAGCAGATTCCTCGCCTTGCTGTGATAAAAGCCCGTGGGACGTATCACTTCCTCAAGCTCCTCCTGCGAGGCCGAGGCCAGCGACGCCGGATCGGGCCAGCGGCGGAAAAGTTCGGGCGTTATGGTGTTCACGCGGGCGTCGGTACACTGGGCGGCCAGCACCGTGGCCACGAGCAGTTCCCACGGGTTCTTGTGCACGAGCATGGTCTCCGGCACGGGATAGCGCTTCTTCAGAAGATCCAGTATGGCCATGGCACGGCCTGTCTTTTCCGTCCTTCTCATTCCTTTTTCTCCAGAATACGCGTTTGCCCGGAAGCTGAAAACGCCCGTGGTCCGGGCGCTCCCGAAAAGGATGCGCCCGTGCGGAAAAACCGCGCACAGGACGCATAACGCCCGTGCGCCGAAATCATCCTATTTTCAACAGCGCAAGGCAACAGTTATTTTATAGCCGGTCATCGTGCCGCCTCTGCCTGTTTCGCAGGCCCGGCGACCTTCGTTCCTCCGGTCACGATATTTTGATATCAAATTAGTTAGAAAAAAACAAGAGACGAGACAGATGCCTCCCCTCTTCCGACGACCGGTTCATCTCTTCCCGTTCCGTTGCCTCTTTGGGTGAACACATACTTGTCAAACCGTCCTCCCTGCCGTTAAAAACAGAAGAAAGCCATGCCTCACCGCATGGGAACCCATCCTTACGGAGCCCTGCATGATTCATCTTTCCGGATCTCTCGCCTTTGACCGCATCATGACCTTTCCCGGCCACTTCGAAGACCATATTCTGCCCGAGAAGCTGCACTTTCTGAACGTTTCCTTTCCCATAGACCGCCTTGAAGAAAAAATGGGCGGCACGGCAGGCAACATCGCCTATTCTCTCGCCCTGCTCGGCGAGCATTCCGCCATTTACGGCACGGTAGGCAAGGACTTTGAAGGCTACGGACGCCGTCTTGCCTCCATGGGCATCGACATCTCCGGCATACGGACCGACGAAAACGACTTTACGGCCTGCTGCTACATCATGACCGACAAAAGCAGCAACCAGATAAACGCCTTTTCGCCCTCGGCGATGAAGACGCCCGCCTTTCCGGAAAAGACGCCCGTCGTGAACAGCGGGGACTGGGGACTCGTGGCCCCCGGCAACGTGGACGACATGGTGCACATGCCCGCCTTCTACCGGGAGCACGGCATTCCCTACATCTTCGATCCCGGCCAGCAGATCACCGTGCTCGGCGGCGACCAGCTCACCTCCGGCCTTACCGGTGCCTACGTGCTCATCGGCAACGACTATGAAATCGACCGCATCGAAAAAATGACCGGCCTCAGCCGCGAAGCGCTCCTGGACCGCGTGGAATTTCTCATCGTCACCTTCGGCGGCAAGGGCTCCGTCATCCTGCACAAGGATGCCCGGCCCTACGAGGTGCCCGCAGTGCCCGTGGAAAACGTTTCCGATCCCACCGGCGCAGGCGACGCCTACCGTGCCGGCCTGCTCAAGGGACTGCATCACGGCATGGGCATGGCGTTTTCCGCCCGTCTCGGCACGGTGACGGCCAGCTTCTGCGTGGAGCAGTACGGCACCCAGCTGCACACCTTCACTCCGGAAGAATTCCAGAAGCGCTACGAATCCTGCTTCGGCCCCATGCCCGTGCTGAACTGATTCCTGCCCCGCAAAAAATACGGCCCGTGCACATCACTGTGCGCGGGCTTTTTTTGTGGGGTGTCTCAGGCTCAGGATCTGCGACGGACCTTCCGGAAGACTTCCGTGCCCGCCGAAGCTTGGACTCAGCGCGCGGCGTCCACATCCACGAAGGTGAATCTGTCCACGTCGAACAGCCCCCGGGCCGTGATCTTGAGACTGGGAATGACGGGAAGCGCCAGGAAGCTCAACGTCATGAAGGCGTCCGCGCCTTCCCAGATATGATAATGCGACGAGGCCAGAGCGAGAAGCTCGTTCAGTCTTGCGGAAACCTCTTCGGCCGGCCGTTCACTCATGAGCCCGCCGACGGGGAGAGGAAGTTCGGCTATCACCCGGCCTTCCGACACCATGACGATGCCGCCCTGCCGCTTCTCCACCTCGTGCACGGCAACAAGCATGTCCGCCTCGTTGTCGCCCGCCACAACGATGTTGTGCGAGTCGTGGGCGATGGTGGTGGCAATGGCTCCGTTCTTCAGACCGTATTTTCCGTCGAGCAGCCCCACGCCGATCTTGCCCGTGGCATGATGGCGCTCCAGCACGGCGATCTTCAGAAGCCCGGGATTGTCGGCAAGCTCCACCTCTCCATCCGGCCCCGTCTTCACGGACCGCTGCAGACAGTCCGTGATGAGGGAATGAGGACGAAGTCCGATCACCCTCGCCCTTCCCGAGGGCACGCGCACGGAAAACGGTCGTTCAGGCAGCGGCGCGAGAACCACGCTGGAACACAGCTCTCCGGCATCACGCACGGGCAGGGAACGGAGCATCTTTCCCTCCTCGGCCACAAGCTCACCGCCCGCCCAGCAGGAAATCACACGAAAATCCTTCAGATCCTCCACAAGCACGAGATCGGCGCGACGCCCCGGAGCAATGCCGCCGCGGTCTCTCAGTCCGTAACATTCCGCCGCGTTCAGCGTGGCCATGCGCACGGCGCTCACCGGATCGAGCCCGAAACGGACGGCCATGCGCACGTTGTTGATGATGTGTCCCCGTTCAAGGATGTCCGACGGATGTCTGTCGTCGGTGCAGAAGAGACAGCGGCGCTGATTGGCAGGCGTAAGCGCCGGCAGAAGATGCATGAGGTCGCGCGAGGCCGAGCCTTCGCGCAGAAGCACATACATGCCGCAGGCCACACGCGCTTCCAGCTCCTCCTGCGTGGTGCATTCATGATCGGTGCCGACGCCGAGCGCGGCACAGGCTTCGAGCGTCTCCTCGGGAACCAGCGGAGAATGGCCGTCTATGACCTTGCCCGCATCCAGCGTCATGGACATTTTTTCCAGAACGTCGTCATCTCCGGCCATGAGGCCGGGAACATTCATCATTTCCGCAAGGCCGCCCACTCTCTTCTCCGAAAGCAGCGGAGCGATGTCTTCGGCCCTCAGCACGGCCCCGGCGTCCTCCACGGGCAGCGCGGGAACGCAGGACGGCAGCATGATGCGCACGTCGAGCGGAAGATCCCTTGAGGCTTCCAGCATGTAGCGTATGCCGTCCATGCCCTTCACATTGGCAATTTCATGAGGGTCGGCCACAACGGTGGTCGTGCCGAAAGGCAGCACGAGTTCGGCAAAGCGCGCCGGACAGAGCATGGACGACTCGATATGCACATGACCGTCGATAAGTCCGGGCAGAAGCCAGCGGCCTGCGCCGTCCACGACCGTTCTGGCCTCAAAGGGCCCGAAGCCCAGGATACGGCCCTGTCCCATGCTGACGGAACCTTCCCGGATCTCCCCGCTGAATACGTCCACAATGCGGACGTTGTCGATACGTACGTCGGCGGGCTCGCGGCCCGTGACCATGGCCCAGAACTGCTTGTTCATACTATCCCCTTGTCTGCGTGTTTTTCCTGCGGATTTCCCTGTCCACGAGCTGCGCGAGCAGAAGGGACATCACCGTCAGCCCGGCGCCGAAGAGGAACACGGACTGATAGCCGAAGCTCGTCCACATCCAGCCGCCGACGGCAGGAATGGTCACGGCCGGGATATGGTTGATGGTCTGGGCTATGGCCATGTTGGGCGCGGCATCTTCGGGAAAGGCGATCTTCTGGAAGAAGGTCCGCACCGCAATGGAGAAGTTGAAGGTCAGACTGTCGAACACATAGAGAAGCACGATGAGATATTCGTTCTTCGTCGTGGCATAGCCCAGAAAGATGATGAAGGCCGCGATGTACTCGATGGTCATGAGACGCCGCTCGCCGAGCCTGTTGATGATCTTGCCCACCATGGGATTGAACAGCCAGTTCACGGCGTAGTTGAACATGAACATGAGCGACACGCTGCGCACCGAAAATCCGAACTGTTCCACCATGAGGAACACGGCGAACACCGAAAACACGATGCGACGGCCGCCCATGAGAAGATTGAGCACGTAGAAGAGCCAGTAGCGCTTCTGCGGCAGCATTCTTTTGCGCTGCCTGGGCGCACTGCTTCCCGTGATGGGATGCACGAGTCCGAGAAATCCGAGCACGAGCCCCACGGCTCCGGGCACGAAGAACAGCCAGACGAAACTCAGCTTTTCGGAAAAGATGAACACGAATATGGAAATCATGAGACTGCCGCCCGCCACCAGTCCGCGGAGCCGTCCCATGACTATGGGGGTCTGACGAAGGTCGAAGTGCTGTATGGCCAGCGAGTTGTTCATGGCCTCGAAATAATGAAAGCCGAAGGACATGAGCATGCTGGTGAAGATGATGGGCACGAAGGAAGGGAAAAAGCCCGTGAGCATGGTACCGAGCCCCGCCGCCATGACCGAGAGAGCCGCCAGCTTATGCTCCTTGATGAAGAAAAGGAACAGAATGAGCGTCACGCCCAGAAGGCCCGGCAATTCGCGCAGGCCCTGCACAAGTCCGCTCTGGGCAGGAGTAAGACCGGCGTAATTGACCACGAAGTTGTTGTACAGCATGGTCCAGCCCTGCATGGCCACAGTGGAGCCGAAGTTGAGCATGGCCATGAAGAGCAGCACATGTTTCTTGGAAGCGGGAAGTCCTGTAAAAAGCGCCATAGGTTCACCTGACCTCATAAGAAATAAAGTTCATGTGTAAGCCTTATCCTCTGTTGCGTCAAAGGGATGTGCACGCGCTGCCCCTTCCTGCGGCCTTCCCGAACCGTCGGGTCTGCCGGGAAAGAAACAGGCAAGAAAAAGACAGCATTGTACCTGTTCGCCGCAGCATATCGGAACTATGATGCGGCAATTTGAATATCTGAAAAGGAGACCTCTTCCATGAAAGATGTCGTAATGCTGACCGGAGCCGGACAAATCGGCATGGCCATAGCCAGACGCACAGGGTACGGCAAAAAAATCATTGTGGCGGACAACAAGGAAGAAAACGCCCGAAAGACGACTGAAATTCTGCGCGACGCAGGATTCGACGCGACTGCGGCACACGTGGACATAGCTTCCCGCGACTGCGTTCTGCGCCTTCTCGACAACGTTCTGTCCCAAGGCAGGCTCGTCACGTTCATAAACGCCGCCGGAGTATCGCCGAGTCAGGCTTCCATAGAAACCATACTTTCCGTGGATCTGTACGGCACGGCCATGCTTCTTGAAGAGGTGGGCAAAGTCATTGCCGAGGGCGGCGCCGGAGTCACCATTTCCAGCCAGTCCGGCCACAGGCTTCCCGCCCTGGGCGAAGCGGTGGACGAAGCGCTTGCCCTCACGCCTTCGGACAAACTGCTCAACCTCGACGTGCTGCGCCCGGAAAACATCCGCGACAGCCTGCATGCCTATCAGCTTGCCAAGCGCTGCAATGTAAAGCGCGTCATGGCGGAAGCCGTGAAATGGGGCGAAAGAGGAGCACGCATCAATTCCATCTCTCCCGGCATCATCGTCACGCCTCTTGCCCTGGATGAATTCAACGGTCCTCGCGGCGACTTCTACAAGGACATGTTTGCCCGCTGCCCCGCCAGACGTCCCGGCACGGCGGATGAAATTGCCAACATCGCGGAACTGCTGCTGAGCGAAAGGGGAGCTTTCATCACCGGTGCGGACATTCTCGCCGACGGAGGAGCAACGGCCTCCTGGCGCTACGGTCCTCTGCGTCCGAAAGTCTGAATCTGCTGTTCCAATAGACCCTCAGGGCATGAGTTTTTTCCCCGTCACCCATGACAACTCAGAAGAAAGCCTCTACCTTGTGGAATGGAAAGGTGCAATTCCGCATCTTCCGCAACAAAGGAGAGGCAACATGGACCCACAGGTGGAAGCTCTGCTTAAGGAACAGATCAATCAGGAACTCTACTCCGCGTACTTTTATCTGGCCATTGCCGGATTATACCAGGGCAGAAGTCTGGACGGATTCAGCCACTGGTTCGAGGCGCAGGCCCGCGAAGAGCAGAATCATGCCCTGAAGATCCTGAAATATCTTCAGGACAACAGGATAGACGTGGAATTCGCCCCCATTGCGGCCCCGCTCGTGGACTTCAAGGACAACAGAGAACCTCTTGCCGCCACGCTCAGACATGAAGAGCACATCACGGAACTCATTCATTCCATCTACCGGGAAGCCCGGGACGTCGACGACTTCCGCACCTGTCAGTTTCTGGAATGGTTCATCGCCGAACAGGGAGAGGAAGAAAAAAATACCGGCGACCTCATCGCAAGGTTCGACCTTTTCGGCGAAGACGCACGGAGCCTGTATCTGCTGAACGCCGAGCTCAAGGAGCGGGCATGACAGGCACCGTCGAAAGACAGTCGCCCCGCGTTCTTAAAAGACGTCGGAACACGGGATGAGCGCCCGACGGACGAACAGACTGCACGGCTTTGAAAAGCCGAAGGACAAGGAAGGGAGCGGCTCATGCCGCTCCCTTCCTCAAAAATCAAGATGACCGACCAGGTTCAGACCGCCGGGACACTTCCGGTCATACCGGATTCCGGACGGTCTCTCTTCCGTGCGAACGCAGCCCTGCTGCGGGCTCATCTTTCCACGTCTTCCAGAAGGCCCTCTCCCCGCACAAGCTCGCGCAGGAAGGCATTGTTGTGCCCGTGTCCGGAGCAGGAAACCGTGAAATCGCCCAGCAGGGGACGGCCGAGCATGGCCATGTCGCCTATGAAATCCAGCATCTTGTGGCGCACGAACTCATCGGGAAAACGCAGACCTTCCTTGTTGAGCACGCCGTCGTCTCCCACGACCACCACGTTTTGCAGCGATCCTCCGCGGGCAAGGCCGCGACTGTGCAGGTATTCCACTTCCTTCAGAAAACCGAAGGTGCGCGCAGGAGCCACTTCCTTTTCGAAGCTTTCAGGCGTGATCGTGAGGGCAAAATGCTGCTCCCCGATGACGGGACTGGGAAAGCGTATGGTGTAATCCACACGGAACCCGTCAAAGGGACGGGCCACGATGGATCTGCCGTCCTTTTCCAGTGAAAACTCCCGCGTGAGCCTGGCCACGCGCCGGGGCGCGCTCTGGGAACGAAGACCGACACTGAGCAGGGAGTCCACCACGACCATGGCCGAGCCGTCGAGGATGGGGGCTTCTCCGCCGAAGACGTGCACTTCCACGTTGTCCACGGCAAGACCGTTCAGGGCGGCAAGCACATGTTCGATGGTGGACACGCTCACCTTGCCGTCGGTAATGGTGGTGGCAAGTTCCGTGGTGCTCACCGCCTCGGGACGGGGCGAAAGAAGGTGCACGCCGTCCTCGGAATGAATATGAAAAACGATGCCGGAATCTTCCGCAGCAGGCCGGAACTCCACGCTGACTTCATGGCCGGAGTGAAGGGAAATCCCCCTGCATGTGACGATCCCGCCGACAGTGGTCTGGGGCATGATGATCTCCTGAACGCCCGGCGGAACATTCCGCCGAAGCTTCCCCGGATTGTCCGGGGGTTTACACGCCGGAACGCCTCACCGCGAAAAGATATCTGTCCTTTCCGGCAAGGTCTCGCCCCGTGCGCATATCCATCCAGTACGCGGCCTGGCACAATGCCCGGCACGCTTCGCCCTGAAGGTATCCGTGTTCCATGAGGAACAGGCCGCCTTCCTTGAGCAGGGCGCGGGCCGCCGCTTCCACCGCGCGGGGATGCTCCAGACCTTCGGGTCCGGGCACGAGCGCGGAGCGCGGCTCAAAATTTCTGACGCCGGCATCGAGCCCGGCATATTCTTCTTCGCTGATGTAGGGAGGATTGGAAACGACAAGATCAAAGCTGCGGGGAGCCAGGGGAAGAGGCTTCGTAAAATCCGCATGCAGGAAGTTCACGGCACCGTTCACGCCGTTTCTTTCGGCATTTCTGCGCGCCACGGCCAGAGCCTCCGGCGATATGTCCATGGCCACGCCCCGCCATGAAGGACGCTCCGCCGCCAGAGTGACGGCAATGCAGCCGCTGCCTGTGCCGAGATCAAGAAAGCGGACATCCCTGCGGTCATGGAAAAACTCCAGCGCCTCTTCCACAAGATGCTCCGTTTCGGGACGGGGGATCAGCGTGCCGGAGTCTACAAGAAAATCGCGGCCGAAAAACTCACGGCTGCCCAGAAGATACGCCACAGGTTCGCCAGAAAGACGTCGCTGAAGGAGGGACTCCAGCCTTTCCGCCGCCTCCGAAGGCACCTCTTCTTCGGAATGGGCCACAAGCGCCACCTTGTCTATGCCGAGGACATGACAAAGCAGCAGCGCGGCCACCACCGCCGGAGCTTCCGTTCCGGCAAGTTCGGCAGCCGCACGTATTTTCCATTTACGTCTGGTCATAATGAGGCAAACATACCACAGGAAAGGCGTCAGGACAAGCCGGTACGGCCGAGGATGCCCGTCACAGACTTTCGGAAAAGCCGACGTCCTCGGGAAGATCCCTTCTCGAAGCCTCCGCTCTGGCAAGCTCGTCGCAGCGCTCGTTTTCCTTATGGCCCGCGTGTCCCTTAAGCCAGTGAAAACGCACCTCATGCCGGGCAAGAAGCGGCGGCATTCTCCGCCACAGATCCTGATTCTTCACGGGCTTCTTTGCCGAAGTCAGCCAGTTGTTGCGCAGCCATCCCGCGAGCCAGCGGTCCTTGATGGCCTTCGCCACATACTGAGAGTCCGTATAAAGCTCCACGATGCAGGGTTCCTTCAACGCGCCCAGGGCTTCCAGCACGGCCAGGATCTCCATTCGGTTGTTCGTGGTGCGGGAAAATCCGCCGCTCATCTCACGACGTGCCGGACCTTTTGTTCCCTCACAGGTGAGCACGGCCGCCCAGCCGCCCGGCCCGGGATTGCCGAGACAGGACCCGTCGGTATGGATGGTCACCGTTTTCATGGCTGCTTTCCGGCCGACTGTTCTGCCGCACGACGGGCATCTTCGATATGCTCCTTGCCGTTGTTGTGCAGAAGATACTGCGAGGTGTAGTAGAAATCCATGAGCTTCTGACGCATGGAGGCCGCCCGTTCCGGCTGCTCGGCGGAAAGGTCGCGGGCGTTGTTGTCCGGCGTGCGCTCATCGAGACGGTAGAGGGCATCGCCCTTGGGACGCACGGCATACACGTAGCCGTCCTCAAGAAAATAATGCACGCTGTCGGTATCGCTGATGAAGGCCACGGCATCGGCGTCGTTGGCGGGATCGAACAGATTGCGGCCCAGCGTGTTGGTGTAGAAGTCCAGTCCGGCGAGAGAGGCCATGGAGGGAAGCACGTCGGGCTGGATGTGCGGAGCCGGATTCACGCCGGGAGCGACCTGACCGCCCGGCGCGTAGATGAGAAGCGGCACATGCCACGCCTGAAGATTGCAGGCGCGCACGGCGGGCGTGATGTTCGTGGAGTTGAAGTTCAGGCCGTGGTCGCCGAAAATGACGAACACGGTGTCGTTGAACCACGGCTGCTTCGAAGCCTTGTCGAAGAAGCGGCGCAGGGCGTGGTCGGAAAGATGCAGGGAGCGGTACTCCTCGGCGCTTTCATAGCCGTACCAGGCGAGGGCCTCGGGCGACGGATCGGGCGGGGACACATAGCCTTCGTTGTCGTCGGGGATGGTGTAGGGGCGATGGAACGACGCGGACTGTATCACGGAGATGAAGGGCTTCCGGCTCGACGAAAGCACGTCCACGGCCTCGCGGAACATGGCGATGTCGGAGACTCCCCACACGTCGGTGTTGGGAGCTTCCCAGGCCGACTCCTCCAGAAGATGCAGATCTTCCACATTGTGCTGGAGCATGCCGCGGATGTTGGCCCAGTTGGCGTTGCCGCCTATCATGTAGTATTTCTCGTAGCCGGTGAACTCGTTGAGCACGGAAGACTGATCCACCAGCTTGGGATTGCGCGACGTGGTGCCTCCGGAATGATTCACGTCCGGCACACCGCTTATGGTGGTGAACACGGCTCTCGCCGTGGTGCGCGTGGGCGCGTAGAAGTTGGGATAGTACAGACACTTCGGCGCCAGTTCCCTGAGGAAGGGCGTCGGATCTATGTCCCGGCCCAGGGACGCGGGCATGGACGGAGCCAGGGACGTGCGTTCCCAGCAGAGCGATTCCATGATGATGACGACGATGTTCGGACGCTTTGCCATGTCCCTGCCGGGGAAATGCCGTATATAGGTGAGCGGCGGAGAGCCGGCCGGAACACGCAGATATTCGGCCATGCGTGGCCATGCCTCGCGGGTGGCCTCCACATTCGGGGGAATGGCCTTGCCGTAGTTGCGCGTGTCGTACAGGTTCTGGATGGGATTCACGGCAAGGATGGCGATGTTCTTGTCGGCGCTGAAATAGGCGTTGCTCCAGCGCAGCGGGAAGAAGTTGGAGCTTATCTGTCCGTATCCCGCAATGAAGAGCATGACGAGCGAGAGCACCGTGACCAGGGCCCGCCACTTGCGGCTGCACCCTTCTCCTCCGCTTTTCGGACGGATGGGAAAAGCCGCGTGGGAACGCAGAAACCTGGTCAGGATCCACACGTACAGCGCAACCGCCGCAGCAAAGGCGATCACGATGACGATGACGGGATAGCTCTGCCACACCATGCGCACGGATTCGGACGGATCTTCCAGAAAGACCCTGGCCCCCATGTCGATATGCTGATGCAGATAGAAGAAGAAGCCGAAGTCGAAAATATAGACGAGCATGGCTCCCGCGGCCATGAGCCCCGTGACGAGACAGAGCACCCGCCTCGCCATGGACGGTCCTTCCTTGGAAACGGCGCACTCAAGACGAGGCCAGAGCAGACAGAAGGCCAGAGGCAGCGTCATGAACACCGCCATGCGGGCGTCGAACTTGAGTCCTATATAAAGCGCCTCGGGAATATGCCCCCGCTCGGTGATGTCGGGCAGAAGGAAATAAAAAAGCGCCAGTCTGGCGGCAAAGAAGAGCGCCGTATTGAAGAGGACAAACAGCGCGATGTCCACAAGCGGCTGGAAGGCCGCAAAGAAAGTGCGTCGAGAGCTCATGGTTGCTCCTTGGGCAAACGGCGTCGGAAAGAGCGCCTTTGGCAAAAGAGGCTACACGCGGTCGGCGTACAGCCGTTCAAGAAATTCTTCCATCACGTCGTCCATCTGACTGATGAACTGCGTCAGCTTGAAGGTGCGGCGGCAGGAGGAACACTGCATGTACGCTTCATGGCAGGTGCGGCGTATGTCCAGAGGTTTGCCGCATTCCGGGCAGGTCAGGGTGGTTCTTGCCTCGCGGGGCGCAAAATAGAAAGCCATGATGTCTCCGTGGATGAATCTTTTTAAGAAGGGCCGGAAATTTCCGGCAAGGATACGGCGGAAGAACGCCGCTACAGGGCCTGACGATAGCGCAGCGACTGGCGCAGCGTCTCCCTGTCCATATACTTCACTTCGGCGCCCAGCGGAATGCCCTGGGCCAGGCGTGTGATGCGAACTTCAGGGAAGCGCGCGCTCACCTGCTCCTTGACGAAGGTCGCCGTGGCTTCGGCCTCGGCCGTGGCTCCGAGAGCAAGGATGAGCTCCTTCACCCGTCCCTCGGCAAGACGGGAACGCAGCCGGTCCATTTCCAGCGTTTCCGCAGGACTGTGATCAAGAGGCGCAAGAAGGCCGCCGAGTATCATGTAGTAGCCCTTGTAGAAGTTGCCCTCCTCCATGGTGAGCATGCTGTCCCACTCGGCCACGAGACAAAGCTGGCTCTCGTCGCGTTCAGGATCGGAGCAGATGGGGCATGGGTCGGAATCCGAAAGACCGCCGCAGCGGCTGCACAGATGAAGGGTATCCCGCAGTTCATAAATCCCCTTGCCCAGGCGTCGGACTTCGGCCTCGGGCCACTTGAGCAGGGTCATGGCGGCGCGCATGGCGGACTTCGGCCCGAGTCCCGGCAGACGGGCAAGCTGGTCCACAAGATTTTTCAAAGGTTCGGGAATACGCTGCACGTAAACGTCCTTGACAGGTCAGAAAAAAACAACGTCTCTCCCGGGAGTGTTCCCGGGAGAGACCGCCCGCCCATGCGGGTGAATGACAAAAGCTCTATTCGACGAGATGACCTATGCGGCTGAGTCTGGGAGTATGGGTATCGCCGTCCCACGACCAGTAGATGCGCCAGGCCTTGCCGTGAATGTAGGAGCGCGGCACGCAGCCCCAGGCACGGGAATCCTCGGAATTGTCACGGTTGTCGCCCATGACGAAGTAGGAATCCTCGGGCACGGTCACGGGCCCTATGTTGTCCAGCCTTCCGATGACGTCGGGATACAGCTGCTGGATGTAGTCTTCCTTCACGGGCTGCCCGTTGCGGTAGAACTGCTTGTTGCGCATTTCGATGACGTCGCCGGGCAGACCCACCACGCGCTTGATGTAGTCGGTGCCGGGGTCCCGGGGATACTTGAACACGATGATGTCGCCGATCTTGGGATCGGCGCCGCGGAAGAGATACTTATCGGTAAAGGGAATCTTCACGCCGTACACGAACTTGTTGACCAGAACATAGTCGCCTATCTGCACGGTCTGAAGCATGGAGCCGGAAGGAATGGTATAGGCCTGAAACAAAAAGGTTCGGATGATGAGAGCCAGCACCACTGCCACGAGCAGCGCTTCGCCGTAATCGTATAGAATGGATTTGCCTTTCTTTTCAGAAATTTCGGACATGGTCGTCACTGGGCCGAAGGCCGGGTTGAAGGACAGAGAAAGGGTCTGGAACGAGCGGAGATTAGCACGGCGGGAAAGGACGCGCAAGGCGGCATTTTCCGCTGTTTTTTCCGGGGGTAATCTTCCTTCCGATTCCTTGCGCTGCTTGCACCTGCCGGACAAGTGTGGCAGATTGGGAGGGCATTCCAAAGGAACGGAGAACTTTCCATGATTCAGATACCTCAGGGCTTCCGTCTCGGTGCGGCCAACGCCGATTTCCGGGGCAAGCATCTCGACCGCAACGACCTTTCCCTTGCCTTCAGCGACGTGCCCGCCACCGTCGCAGGCGTGTTCACCACCAATCTTTTCCGGGCCGCTCCCGTCCTCGTCTCCGAGGAACACATCAAAGAAGCCGGCGACAGGGGTGTGCGCGGCGTGCTGTTCAACTCCGGCCAGGCCAACGCCTGCACCGGCGAGACCGGCAGGGAAAACTGTCTGCGCACGCTCGACATGGTACGGGACGCCCTGAAGGACGCCGGCGTGAACGTGTCCTCAGACGATCTTCTGCCCGCCTCCACCGGCGTCATCGGAGCACAGATGCCCATGGACAAGTGGGAAGCCGCCGTTCCCTCTCTCGTGGCCTCCCTCGGCAAGGTGGACATCGAAGGCCTTGCCCGCGCCATGATGACCACGGACGCCTATCCCAAGATGTCCGGCCGGGAACTTGCCCTTGAAGGCGGAACCGTCCGTCTTGCGGGCGTGGCCAAGGGCGCGGGCATGATATGCCCCAACATGGCCACCATGCTCTCCCTCGTCATGTGCGACGCCTCCGTGGAGCCCTCCGCCTGGCGCGCCATGTTCCGCCGCGCGGCCGATGCCACGTTCAACCGCGTGAGCGTCGACGGCGACACCTCCACCAACGACTCGCTCTACGGCCTTGCCAACGGCGCTTCCGGCGTCACGGTCAGGGAAAGCGAACTTCCCGTCCTGGAAAAGGCGCTCACCGAAGTGCTCGGCGAACTGGCCTACATGCTCGTCAAGGACGGCGAAGGCGCCACCAAGGTCATGCACATCCACGTCACGGGCGCCGCCTGCGACGAGGACGCCGAAAAGGTGGCCCGCACCGTGGGTCATTCCCAGCTCGTGAAGACGGCCATGTTCGGCCGCGATCCCAACTGGGGCCGCATCGTGGCCGCCGCAGGCCGCGCGGGCGTGAACTTCGATCCCATGGCGCTGCGCGTGACCCTCTGCGGCGTGGAGCTGTTCCGCAACGGCCGTCCCACGGACCTCGATTTCGACGCTCTGCTTGAGGAACCTCTCAAAAACGTGGATCTGCCTCTCGACATCGTGCTCGGCACAGGTCCCGGCGAAGCGCGCCTGCTCGCCTCCGATCTTTCCCACGGATACGTGTCCCTCAACTCCGACTACCGCTCGTAAAAAGGCGCACGGCATGGTCATAGGCGTTCTCACCGTGGAATACGCACTGCACGGCAACGACTCGCTCAAGGGCAAGCGCCGCGTGGCGAACAGCCTGAAGCAGAAGGTGCGCAACACCTTCAACGTCGCCATAGCCGAAGCCGGCACCGAGGAATCTCTGGTCAGGCTCCGGCTGCAGGTCGTGTCGGTAAGCAACAGCGAGCGGCACATGCAGTCCCGCATGGACAAGTGCCTGCTTATGATGGAAGCCGTGTGCGAAGAAGAAATGGTCTACAGCGACCTTGAGTTTTTCTATGACGACTGAACATACTCCCGTTCCCGAAGAGCTTCTTTCCGCGCTTCGGAAGCACAAGCGCGTGCTCATCGCCGCGCACGCCCGCCCGGACCCCGATGCCATGGGCTCAAGCCTGGCCATGGCCTGGGCGCTGCGCTCCACAGGACTGGATGCGCTCGTGTTCAACGAAGACGGCCTGCCGCCCTTCCTGAACTTTCTCACGCTGCCCGGTCCCGTGCTCACGAGCCTGGACCGCCTGCCCTGCGACCCCGATCTCGTGGTCTGCCTCGACTGCGGCGACAGATCCCGCCTCGGCGAGGCCATCCAGCCGCTGCTCGACCGCGTGCCCAGCGTGAACATCGACCATCATCTCGACAATCCGCTCTTCGGCACCGAGGCCAACTGGGTGGAGCCCGGCATGGCCGCCACGGGCGAACTTGTGGCGTACATCGCGAAAGCTCTCCGCTCTCCTCTGCAGGGGGCGCTTGCCGAGGCGCTGTATGTGGCCATTTCCGCCGACACCGGCAATTTCAGCTACGGCAACACCACGCCCGGGGCCCTGCGTCTTGTGGCGGAGATGGTGGAAGAAGGACTCGATTTGCCGCGCCTGCGCGAAGCCATGGAAAACAACTGGACCGAAGCGCGTCTGCGCCTCTGGGGCCGCATCATGCAGAAGGTCCGTATTCTGGAAGACGGGAAACTCGCCGCCGCTCTCATCACGCTGGAGGACATGAAATCCTGCAACGCCGGCCGCGAGGATTCCGAGGGCATCGTTGAACAGCTGCGCCGCCTCTCCGGCGTCCGCGTGGCGCTCATGCTGCGCGAAGAGGAAAAGGACGGCAGAATCCAGGTCAAGGCCAGCCTCCGCTCCTCCGGCAGGGACAACGTTCAGAAGGTGGCCGCACAGTTCGGCGGAGGCGGACACCGCAACGCCGCCGGAGCCACCATCGCTCTCGACGCCGAAAAGGCGCTCACCGTCATGCAACCCTATATCCGGTTCGTGTGGAACCGGCTTCAGTAAAGCATCTCCTGCGGGCCGCAGCATGCGGCCCTTTCCGGATCACTACCATGAAAGACATACGCTTCCATAAAATGCACGGCTGCGGCAACGACTTCATCTTCATCGACAACAGGGAGGCCAAAGTCAGCGTGCCTCAGATGGCTTCCTGGGCCGTCATCCTGTGCAACCGCAAGACGGGCATCGGCGCCGACGGTCTGCTCTTCCTCGACAGCACTCCCGCGGACAGGCAGGGCGACTACATCTGGCACTTCTACAACGCCGACGGCTCCCGCGCGGAAATGTGCGGCAACGCCTCCCGCTGCGCCTCCTGGCTCGCCGTGGATCTCGGACTCGCCGGACGCACGCAGTGCTTCGGCACCGACGCCGGACTCATCCATGCCGAGGTCGACGTGGAAAACATGCGTTCCCGCGTGGAACTCACCCACCCCGAGGGCATGGTGCTGCACACGCCTCTGGAAGCCGACGGCAGAACCTGGGACGTCAACTTCGTGAACACCGGCGTGCCGCACGCGGTCATCGTGTGCGAGGACTGCGACAAGGTGGACGTGGACCGTCTCGGCCGCATCTTCCGCTATCACGAACACTTCGCCCCCAAGGGCACCAACGTGAACTTCATCACCGTCACCGGGAAAGACGCCATCCATGTCCGCACCTACGAGCGCGGCGTGGAAGGCGAGACCCTGGCCTGCGGCACCGGCGCGGCGGCTTCCACTTGTATCGCTCATGCACTTGGGTTGACGGACAGCTGCGTCAATGTCACTACTTCAGGTAGGGAACTCTTGGGCATCGAACTTCAGGGCGACTCGGTCTTCCTTTCCGGAGCCGTGGCCCGCGTGTTCACGGGCGTCATCGATCCCTCCATGTTCAGCCTTTTGAAATTCTGACCGTCCGGGGCCCAGTCGTCTGGAAATCTCTCTTCATTCAATTCATCCCGCTCGGAGAAAAACATGTTTCACGGTACGATAACTGCTCTGCTTACCCCGTTCAAGAATGGCACCATCGACGAAGAGGCCTACCGCGCCCACATCGAGTGGCAGATCGAACAGGGCGTGAACGGCGTGGTGCCCTGCGGCACCACCGGTGAATCCGCCACCATGACCCATGCCGAACATGAGTCCGCCATCCGCATCTGCGTGGACCAGGTCAAAGGACGCGTTCCCGTCATTGCCGGCGCCGGTTCCAATAATACCGTGGAGGCCATCAGCCTGACCCGCTTTGCCAAGAAGGCCGGCGCCGATGCGGCTCTGCTCATCTCTCCCTACTACAACAAGCCCACGCAGGAAGGCATCTTCCAGCACTTCAAGGCCATCAACGACGAAGTGGCCCTGCCCATGTTCGTGTACAACGTGCCCGGCCGCACCGGTTCCAACGTGCTGCCCGCCACGCAGGCCCGCATGGCCCGCGAACTCGAACACGTCATAGGCTGCAAGGAAGCCACCGCCAATCTGGTGCAGATCTCCAACATCCTTGAACAGTGCCCGGCCGACTACATCCTGCTTTCCGGCGACGACTTCACCGTGCTTCCCACCTACGCCGTGGGCGGCAAGGGCGTGATTTCCGTGACGGCCAACGTGCTGCCCGACATGATGTCCGCCCTCACCGCAGCCTGCGAGCGCGGCGACTACGAGGAAGCCCGTCGCCTGCACTACAAGCTCGAACCCATGAACCGCGCCATGTTTGCCGAAAGCAATCCCATTCCCTGCAAGACCGCGCTCTCCCTCATGGGCCGCATGGAACCCGACGTGCGTCTGCCGCTCTGCAGCGCCAGCGAAAAGACCGTCGCGCTTCTGCGCGAAGTTCTCGCCTCCTACGGCAGGATCTGATCGCGTCATACAGAAGTTCCCAGGGCGTCTCCCGAAAAAAAGGGAGACGCCCTTTTTTTTGTGCCGGAACATGGTTCTCCCCTCCCTCACTCGGGCCGGGACCGTCTTTCCGCAGGCCCGCCGCCCCTCCACCGGAAACGGAGAGCACGCCGTCCCGCACCGCCGCGCCCTGATCGGAAACTAGAGCGTATCACATTGACTTTCTTCGTGTTTTATCTCGCGTCGCAATGTGAAAACATATTGAAAAAACAGGGAGCAAGGACGACCATTTTTAATGGCGGAAAAATTTCTTTTTTCTTATTAGGAATTATTCTTGACAAGAGAAGCGTTCATGTCCATACTGTATTCAACAACGATGCCTGAGGAGAGGCGATTCCGCCGCCGCTCCGAGTTTTCTCCCATAAAGGAGTTGACCATGCAGTACAATACCCCCGATCAGCTCAAGGCCTTCAGCCGCCTTCCCATAGAATGGAACCTCGACCCTGCCGACGCCGTGACCCTGTACCTTGAATGGGGCAACAACGACTGGAGAGCCGAGCATCCGCCCGTCCGCTCCAAGGACGACTTCGCCCATTACTTCGTGCTCGACAACTGGACCGACCATCCCACGCTGCGTCTTGTCATGCGCAATTCCGAGGCCACGGAAGATTTGTGGGTCTATCCTCTGCCCAAGGAGCTCGAAGGCGACTTCAAGCAGGAATTCGGATCGCTGAAAGGCGTATTCATGCCTTCCGATCCCATGAAGAGCTGGCTGAAGAAACAGCTTTACGCCGCCTAGTCATACGCATCCCTCGAAGAGAGCCCGCCGGAACATCCTCCGGCGGGCTTTTTTGGCGGCGGGATCTTGTCATGAACCAGCTCGCATGCGGCCGAAGAGATCAACAAGAGAGACGACGCCTTGTCTTCCCGTCCCAGGGCGTTCCCGAAGCGGACCGCAGGAGAGGGGACCATCCCTTCCAAAGAGGCGGAAAGCCTGTGCCGCAGGGCCCGGACGAGGGCTCTTCCTCTTGCTTCCGGCGCGAAGCTGTGTTAAATTCATCGCCTTGCAGTATATGGAACTTTTTCTGCGAGAGTGGCGAAACTGGCATACGCACTGGATTTAGGATCCAGCGGAGCAATCCTTGAGAGTTCAAGCCTCTCCTCTCGCACCATTTTTTGCGCCATTTCCTCCGTCCTGCCCGCGAGGCCGGACGGCTCATTCATAAGGAGTTTTACCGATATGGCTCACAGCATTGAAGTCGTTTCCCCCGTTTCCCGCAAGATCAGCGTGACCGTCCCCGCCGAGGAAGTCAACGCCGCGCTTTCCGCCGCCGCCCGCGAAGTGGGCGCTTCCGTCACGCTGCCCGGATTCCGCAAGGGCAAGGCTCCCGCTTCCGTCATCGAAAAGCGCTTTGCCGGGGAAGTGATCTCCCGTGCCACTGAAACGCTGGTGGAACGCCGCGTGGCCGACATCCTTAAGGAAGAAAACCTCAAGCCTCTCTCCCGCCTCGACTACGAAGGCGGCCAGATCACCCGCGGCCAGGATCTTTCCTTCTCCTTCAGCTTTGAGACCCTGCCCGACGACATCAAGTTGCCCGAAGACCTTTCCGCCCTCACCGTGGAAATGGATTCTTCCGAAGCCACGGAAGAGGAAGTGGCCGCCTTCACGAACCGCCTGCTGAAGAGCACCGCCACTCTGGAAGAAGTGAAGGAAGCCCGCCTTCCCGAAAACGGCGACATCGTCACCATCGACGTGGACGGCGAAGTGGACGGCAAGAGCGTGCCCGGCATGAAGGTGGAGAACTACAGCATTCAGCTCTCCGAACCCAAGGACGGCAAGGAACTTTCCGAACTCGACAAGATCATCCGCGGTCTGCATGCGGGCGAGGAAGGCACCGGCAGCATGGTCTGCCCTGAAGACCACGTGGACGAGACCCTGCGCGGCAAGACCGTGAACCTCCGCGTGAAGCTCAACCGGATCAGCCGCGAGATTCTGCCCGAGCTCGATGACGACTACGCCAAGAAGATCGGCTTCTCCGATCTCGAGGCTCTCAAGAAGATGATCACCGACCAGGCCAACCACAACAAGCTGACCAATGCCCGCAGCGAAGCCGAGCGCAAGCTCATGACTTCCGTGCTCGAAGGCCAGACCTTCCCCCTGCCCGAATCCGTGGTGAAGGCCCAGCAGGAAGAATACGAAAACGAGGTGCGCGAGTACCTCAGCCAGCAGGGCCTTGAGAAGGAAGCCATTGACGAGACCGTCAAGAACATGGGCGAGGACAGCCGCAAGCAGGCCGAGGAACGCGCCCGCATCCAGCTCTTCCTCACCGCTCTTGCCCGCCGCGAAAAGATCGAAGTCACCGCGCAGGAAGTGGACATGCAGATCATGCAGATGGCCCATCAGTACAATCAGGACTTCCACAAGCTGCGTGAAGCGCTCTATCAGAACGGCGCCGTCAACGACATTCAGGACCGCATGGTGAACAGCAAGGCCATGAACCTCATGTTCGACAAGGCCCAGAAGGTCGCTCCCGCCGCTGAAGCCAAGGCCGAATAAAGAATCAGGAAAAGGAACGATTCCCCGGCCCCAAGGGCCGGGGAATTCCTTTCTTAAGGAGTCCAGACGTGACTATTCCCTTTGTTATCGAATCCACCGGACGCGGAGAACGTTCCTACGACATCTACTCCCGTCTGCTCAAGGACCGCATCGTGCTTTTGTGCGACGAGGTCAATGATGCCACGGCGTCTCTCATCTGCGCCCAGCTTCTGTTCCTGGAATCGCAGGACCCGGAGAAGGAAATCAGCCTGTACATCAACAGCCCCGGCGGGTCGGTCACTGCGGGCATGGCCATTTACGACACCATGCAGTTCATCGCTCCGCCCGTGGCCACCATGTGCATAGGCCAGGCCGCCAGCATGGGCGCCTTCCTTCTGGCCGGCGGCGCGAAGGGCATGCGCTACAGCCTGCCCAACAGCCGCATCATGATCCATCAGCCCTCCGCCGGCGTGCAGGGGCAGATCACCGACATGGACATTCACGTGCGCGAAGGCATGCGTCTCAAGAAGAACCTGAACCGCATCCTTGCCGAAAACACCGGCAACACCCTTGCCCGCGTATCCGCCGCCACCGAGCGCGACAACTTCATGTCCGCCGAGGAGGCCCTCAAGTTCGGTCTTATCGACCGCATCCTCAGCTCCCGCCACGACGTGGCGGCCCTTGCAGGAAAACAGGCATGAGCGACGAAGAAAAGGAACTCCACTGCTCCTTCTGCGGCAAGAGCAGCTCTCAGGCCCGCCATTTCGTGGTGCAGGGCGACGTGTGCATCTGTGATGCCTGCGTGGCCGCCTGCTCCCGCATCATGGCGGAGGAAGATGCCGAGGAAGGCGCAGGAGCCGCCCCTGCGCCGGGCGAGCTGCTCACCCCTCAGCAGATAAAGGCACGGCTCGACGACTACGTCATCGGACAGGAACGCGCCAAGAAAATCCTTTCCGTGGCCGTGCACAACCACTACAAGAGAGTGTTCCATGCCGGAGCCATCGAAGGCGTGGAACTGGAAAAGAGCAACATTCTGCTGCTCGGCCCCTCGGGCAGCGGCAAGACGCTGCTTGCCCGCACGCTGGCGCGCATTCTCAAGGTGCCCTTCGCCATAGCCGACGCCACCACCCTCACCGAGGCCGGCTATGTGGGCGAGGACGTGGAAAACATTCTCGTCCAGCTTCTGCAGAACGCCGACTACGACCTTGACGCCGCGTGCAAGGGCATTATCTATATCGACGAAATCGACAAGATTTCCCGCAAGGCCGACGGCCCGTCCATCACCCGCGACGTTTCGGGCGAGGGCGTGCAGCAGGCTCTTTTGAAAATCATCGAAGGCACCGTGGCCAACATCCCGCCCAAGGGCGGACGCAAGCACCCGCAGCAGGAGTTCATCCGCATGGACACGTCGAACATCCTGTTCATCATGGGCGGCGCGTTCATCGGGCTGGAGAAGCTGGTGGAATCGCGTTCCCGCGGCACCAGCATGGGCTTTGGAGCGCACATCGAAAAGAAGACCGAACACCGCATAGGCGAGCTTCTCGACAGGGTCCTTCCCTCCGACCTCGTGCAGTTCGGACTCATTCCCGAGTTCATCGGCCGCATACCGGTGATCACGCATGTGGAAGAGCTCGACGTGGACGATCTTCTGCGCGTCATGACCGAACCGAAGAACGCCCTGGTCAAGCAGTACCAGAAGCTCTTCGAACTCGACGGCGTGACGCTGAAATTCGAGGACGACGCGCTGCGGGCCGTGGCGGAAAAGGCGCTGGAAAACAAGACCGGCGCCCGTGGCCTTCGCAACGTGCTGGAAAACGTGATGCTCGACATCATGTATGAACTTCCCACCCTCAAGGACGTGACCGAGTGCATCATCACCCGCGGCGTCATCGAGGGTACGGACAAGCCCGTTCTGAAGAGTTCCGCAGACAACCGGTAACGGCTTTTGCGGGGCACTTCAACCGGCGCGACGAAGCAGAGTTCTGCCTTCGCGCGTCACGGGACAAAAAACTTTCCCGGGGAGCATCCCCGGTCCCTGGTCTTGCGTTCCTGTCCTTCCGGTCTTCCGGCCGGGCAGGAACGCAATTCCGTAACGGGAATACGAGGTTCCTTATGGCTGAACAGACTCCGCTGGAATTGCCCATCATCACTTTGCGTGAAGTGGTGATGTTCCCCCACGCCGTCATGACGTTCCATGTCGGGCGTTCGGCTTCGGTAAGCGCCATCAACAGCGCCGTCACCGAATACGACAAACAGATATTTCTGGTCGCGCAGACCAGTTCCGCCATCGAGCGGCCCGGTCCCGAAGACCTGTTCCGCATCGGTGTGGTCAGCCGCGTGCTGCGCGCCGACCGTCTTCAGGACAACACCATCAAGCTCGTGTGCGAGGGGCTGTACCGCGCCTCGTGGCTGCCCCTGAACGCAAGCTCCACCTTCGGCGACAGGGCGTTTCCGCGCCTGCGCACCGTGCGCGTGGAAGAAACGCTGAACCAGGACAAGGAGCTGCCCGCCGTGGTGGAGGCGCTGCAGGAATCCCTTTCGGAAGCCTGCCGTCAGAACCGCCGCATCACGCCCGAGCAGCTTGCCTCCTTCGCCCTCATCGAAGACCCCGGCACCCTTGCCGACGCCGTGGCCCCCAGCCTCAAGGCGGACTACCTGCACAAGCAGGCCATTCTGGAAACGCTGGATCAGGGCCAGAGACTGCGCCTTGTCTATGAAAGCCTCGGCGGAGAGCTCATCAGTTCAAGCATAGACAAGACCATCAAGAGCCGCGTCAAGGCTCAGATGGAGCAGAACCAGAAGGAATACTACCTTACCGAGCAGCTCAAGGCCATCAACAAGGAGCTCGGACACGACGACATCCAGGCCGAGATCCTCGAGCTCGAGGAGCAGCTCAAGGCCAAGAACATGCCCGAAGACGCCCGTGAAAGGGCCCTTCGCGAAGTGCGCAAGCTCCGTCAGATGCCCCCTGCCTCCTCGGAATACGTGGTGGCCAGAAACTATGTGGACTGGATCATCGACCTTCCGTGGAACGAGCTCAAGAAGATAGACATCGATCTTGCCAAAGCGCGCGAGGTCCTCGACGGCGGTCACTACGGCCTTGAAAAGGCCAAGACCCGCATCCTGGAATACCTTGCCGTGCAGAAGCTTTCCGGCGGGCTCAAGGGCCCCATTCTCTGCCTCGTAGGTCCTCCCGGCGTGGGCAAGACCTCTCTCGCCAAATCCATAGCCGAAGCCACAGGCCGCGAATTCGTGCGCATATCCCTCGGCGGCGTGCGTGACGAGGCCGAGATCCGCGGTCACCGCCGCACCTACATAGGCGCCCTTCCCGGCAAGATCATCATGGCCCTGAAGCGCGCCAAGTCCAACAATCCGCTCTTCTGTCTCGATGAAATCGACAAGATGACCGTGGACTTCCGGGGCGATCCGGCCTCCGCGCTTCTCGAAGTGCTGGACCCGGAACAGAACTGCGCGTTCAACGACCATTACCTCGACATGGACTACGACCTTTCGCAGGTGTTCTTCATTACGACGGCGAACTCCATGCAGAGCATCCCCGCGCCTCTTCTCGACCGCATGGAGGTGCTGGAGCTGTCGAGCTATCTCGAAGGCGAAAAGATGCATATCGCCCGGGACTTCCTGCTTCCCCGCCAGTGGAAGCTGCACGGACTCCGGGCGGAAAACATGGACCTCTCCGACGAGGCGCTGCTTGAGATCATCCGCTCCTACACGCGCGAATCGGGCGTGCGCAATCTGGAACGCCAGATTGCCGCCCTGTGCCGCAAGACGGCCATCCGCCTTGTGGACGCGGGCGACACGAACCTTTGCGTGACCATCACAAAGCAGGATCTTGAGGACTTTCTCGGCGTCAAGAAGTACCGCTACGACGAGAAGGAAAACAAGCCGCAGGTCGGCGTGGTCGCCGGTCTCGCCTACACCGGCGCAGGCGGCGACATCCTGTACATCGAAACCGTGGTCATGCCCGGCAACGGCAAGGTGCAGGTCACGGGCAAGCTCGGCGACGTGATGAAGGAATCCGCGCAGGCGGCCTTCTCCTACATCCGTTCCCGTTCCAGTCAGCTCGGTCTGCGTCCCGACTTCTACAAGGACATCGACATCCACGTGCATGTGCCCGAAGGCGCGGTGCCCAAGGACGGTCCTTCGGCAGGCATCACGCTGGCCACGGCCATAGCCTCCGCGCTGCTCGGCATCCCCGTGCGCGACGACGTGTGCATGACCGGTGAAATCACCCTGCGCGGCCGCGTGCTCGCCATCGGCGGACTCCGGGAAAAGCTTCTCGCCGCAAGCCGCTCGGGCATGAAGACCGTGCTCGTGCCCGCCGACAACGAAAAGGATCTCAAGGAAGTGCCCGAAGAGATACGCAACACTCTCGACATCCACTTCGTGCGCGACGCCGACGAAGTGCTGCCCCTCGCCCTCATGGCTTCCCGGGAGGAGATCTTCACAGGCGAAGCCTCCCAGGCCCTGACCCATTCCCTGCGTGCGCACCGCACGCTCGGACAGGATCTCGGCGGCGCCGTGCTGTAGCTCTCCGACATGCTGATTCCAGGCCCGTCCGGACGATCTCCGGGCGGGCTTTTCATTTAACCTGAAAGACCCCGGCAGTCTTCTGCCGGGGTCTTTCAATCCGGACCGAAAAGAAGACTTCTCAGCGGAAACTTCTCAGGCGCAGAGCGTTGAGCACCACGGATACGGAGGAAAGCGACATGGCCGCGCCCGCAAGCATGGGGGACATGGCGGGCCCTCCGAACAGAAGCAGCACGCCTGCGGCCACGGGCACGAGCAGCACGTTGTAGCCGAAGGCCCAGAACAG
>ENA-OVGB01001032-OVGB01001032.1-human-gut-metagenome-genome-assembly--contig:-NODE-1032-length-27548-cov-4.898229_pt1 | contig 27548 bp, 19 predicted proteins | sample MGYA00237767_ERZ505413 | MGnify/ENA primary metagenome ERZ505413 (study PRJEB26158, sample SAMN06016410) | human gut metagenome | biome: human gut; feature: ankylosing spondylitis patient; material...
AAGAACCGCTGAGGTATAACAAGCCGGACTTGCTGAATCCTTGGTTTATCGTTAAACGAAACTAATATCCGGAGTCGATGCTGACATTTGAAGTGATTATTGTATTTCTGGGGTTGATAGGGATGGTGACCGCGCTGCTTCTTGATAAGATGCGTCCCGGAATGATCTTGTTTTCTGTAACTGTATTTTTCCTTTGTTTTATTTTTATTAGTATCTTTATTCGCTTTTATAAACATGATTGTCTATGAATAAAATTTTTATCTCATTGTGTGCCGGTATTTTATTGGGTGTATCTCCGCTTTTTGCCGTACCGGCCAAGCCTGTCCTTGTTAGGGTCGCTCAACCGGACGGATCTGTTATAACGGTTAAAACCGTAGGTGATGAATTTTATCATTACAAGTCTACTTCCGATGGCATTCCGGTAGTACGTTGCGAAGATGGTTTCTATCGCTATGCCGAGTTGTCTGCGACAGGACTGGCTGTTGCCGGCAATGTGGTAGCCCGAGATTCGTCGATGAGGACTGTTTCGGATAAGGCGTATTTGACATCGCTGTCCGAGAAGAAGATTTCACAGAAACTTTTTAGTCGTCGTAATCTACGGAAGCAACAATTACAAAACAATATAACTCGTCGGGTTACGCAGGCGACCGCCGGTGACGATGTGCACGGTTTGGTCTTGTTGGTTCAGTTCAGCGATAAGAAATTCAGTTCGGTGGGGACACAGCAGGCTTTCGACGAGATGATGAATAAGGAAGGATATGATTATATGGGAGCCATCGGTAGCGCTCGGGATTATTTTATTTCTCAATCGGGAGGACTTTTTCAACCGACATTCGATGTAGTTGGACCTATCACTCTCGACAATACGATGGCTTATTATGGGGCTAATAATTATTCCGGGCAAGACGTACGTCCCGATGAGATGGTTATCGATGCTTGTAAGAAGGCCGAATCGAAGGTCGATTTCACGATATATGACAGAGATAATGACGGTTATGTCGATTTGGTGTATGTGATTTATGCCGGATATGGAGAATCGTCGGATATAGACGGTTCTTTGGAAGATGCGATTTGGCCTCATGCTTGGTATATTTATCAAGGTGCGCAAAAGCGAGTATCGGTCGACGGTAAATATCTCGATGCTTATGCTTGTTCGGCCGAGCTGTTGGGAAACAGCGGTACTACTCGGGACGGAATCGGTACATTTTGCCATGAATATAGTCATACGTTGGGGCTTCCTGATTTTTACGATACGACCGGTGTGACTTCGAATTATGGAATGGGCACGTGGAGTTTGATGGATTATGGCTGTTATAATGGCCCTGATTCCGATGGTTCTGTTCCGGTCGGGTACACAGCATACGAACGGGAGTTTTGCGGTTGGATAACTATCGAAGAGCTGACGGCTCCTTCTTCGGTTACACTGGAAAATCTGGCCGATAGCAAGAAGGCCTATAAGATAGTATCGAGCGATAAAGATCAATATTTTACATTGGAAAATAGGCAACAGACAGGTTGGGATCGATATATGGCATCGGCCGGGCTGATGATCGTGAAAGTCGATTACGATCAGTCCGTTTGGGATTATAATACGGTTAACAACGAATCGAGCCGCCAGCGCATGACCATTATGCCGGCTGACAATAAATATAGCGAGTATAATGAAGATGGTGACTTATATCCCTATAATGGTAATACTTCTTTTACCGATGACAGTCGCCCAGCTGCAAAGACAAATACCGGATTGAAGTTGGGAAAACCCGTAACCAACATCGCACAGGATAATGGCGTGATTACGTTCGACTTTATGGGAGGAACCCCGGCAGTGCTTGCTCCCGTGGCCGATGTCGCCACTCATGTGACAACAACCGGATTTACCGCTAGCTGGTCGTCGGTAGAGAATGCTGTCAGCTATACGTTGCAGGTCGATAGAAAACAACCGTCGGCCGGTGGCGAAATTCTGTTGGAGGAAGATTTTGACAATTGTTCTATTGCGGGTACGACTAATTTGGGGGGAACCGGTTCGTTTCAAGATATAGATGATAAATATTTCCAAACCCCCGGTTGGAGTGGTAAATATGTGTATACCGAAGCCGGAAGAGTAAAACTGGGCAATTCGTCCAATGGTGGAGCCTTGTGTACCCCTGCGCTTGATTTGTCTTCTTGCGACGGAGTGTTTACCGTCCGATTCGATGCCTCTATGTACAATGGAAGCAAAGAGACAAATGTAGTGATAAAGGCATATCTAGAAGGAGATGAGTCGAATGCTCAATCGACAGAAATTCTTTCGACCAGTAAGATGAATACTTACACGATGACTTTTACAGGTGGTACAGCCGATAGTAAAATCGTGCTGATGTCGACAGCGAGCAGTGGAAAAAAGAGGGCTTATCTCGATAATATCGTTGTATATAGCGGTGAAGTTTTACCTGAGAGAGCTTATAAACAAGTTGTTAGCGATGTTTGGCCTCTGATTGTGACGGGAATTACGGATACATCGTATCAGCTCGTTGACTTGGATCCGGGGTATGTGTATTCTTATAAAGTAAAAGCTGTGACCGCAGAGGGGGAAGAGAGTGACTATTCCAATGTGGTGAAGGTGGACTTATCTACCGGTATTTGTGATTTGCCGGAGTCGCACAATCGAGTGTATACCGATAACGGTTATATTGTGGTCGAGTGTGAAACGTCACAGCCGGTCGAGGTCGTTAATTTGACAGGACAGATTGTCGTATCGGCATCCGTGAATGGGCGTTCTTTGTTATCGGTTCCGGTTAAGGGTGTATATGTCGTGCGCTGTGGCACATCGGTAACTCGTGTGGTTGTGAAATGATGATATTTATATAATAAAGAAAAGACCGAAGCGAATGTAAATGGGCTTCGGTCTTTTTTTATAGTCTATGTGTAGAAGTTTTTGAGAACTCAAATTTTTACTTTTCGATCGTTCAGCCGACTTTCTTCGGCTTTGAATCCCATGATGTGGCTTTCGACTGAAACACTTATGGGGCTGGACAGATAGTCGCGGTTATCGTTCCCGACAGCGTTTATAAAATCGCGAACCAAACACAGGTCTCCGCCTCCGTGCCCGTGTCCGACGTAACTTTTCACTTCTTCTACTTTGGCATCCCATATGCGCTGTTTCCCACTGCGGAAATCGGTTACGGTAAATGTTGTCATATCACCTACAATTTCTCCTTTCGTACCCATTATTTGAGTCCTTCTTCCTCCTTTGGCCATGAATGCCTCCATAGAGAAATTGGCTGTAACACCATTTTCAAATTCCATGCTGGTCACGTAGTGGTCGCATTGGTCATTGTCCATTTGGAACACGCAGCGTCCGTAGTCGGTAGTCCGTATCACTTTACGTATTGCCTCGTTTTGAAGGCTGCGTTCTTTGGGCAGGTCGAATGCATATATATGTTTTCGTTTTTTCAAATAAATGTCTAATGCGGAATAGGGGCATTCATTTTCATGCGGACAATCTAAACAACGTTCGGTAGCACCTTGCGGCATATTTTTCCGCTTGAAATAGGTTAAAGAGCCGTAGGCCGAAATGGACTTGCATGGAGAGCCGACCAGCCATCTGATAATGTCGAGGTCGTGGCAGGATTTTGCCAAAATAATGGGGGTGGTTTCCTTTGAATTATGCCAGTTACCTCTTACATAAGAATGCGCCATGTGTGCGTATTGTATGGGTTCGAGATGTTGTATACTAATCAGTTGCCCTATGTCACCCGAATCGATGATTTGTTTGAGAGCGATGAAATAGGGTGCGTATCGTAATACATGGCAGACTCCTACAATGGCATTTTTTTTGATTGCTAAATCTCGAATGTCCGTACATTCTTTTTCAGTAGGTGCTATGGGTTTTTCGAGTAAGATGTGATATCCCATCGAAAGCGCTTTCATACAAGGATCATAATGTAGATTGTCGGGTAGACTAATGATAACGGCATCTGCGAATTTTGTTTTATTCAAGGCTTCTTTCCAATCGGTAAATCTGTTTTCTTGCGGGACATCGTGGTCTTCGGCCATAGATTTTAGCCGCAATTGGTTTTTATCGGCAACTCCTACTATTTTCATGCAATCGGGGTACTTTTTCGCATATCCGGCGTAAACGCTTCCTCTGTTACCTGCACCGAGGACAAGAAATGTTATCGGTCGATTTACATTGGCTTTCAGGTCTTTTATGTCGGTGGCGATTCGAGATACATTGTTTGTCTGTTTTCCGTTGGCTAAAATAGAAGGCGCAAAAGCTGCACCGACAGCGGTAAGCCCCATTACTTTTAAAAATTCCGAGCGTTTCATGATTTAGATTTGATTTTCAAAATTTCTACAAATATATAAAAGAGAAAAATACGAAACAATTTATATGTTTAATATTTTCGATTTGTATACATATTGCTTCGATTTGTTTCTTATGAGATTGTAATGGTGTTTTTCTTGATCTTGTTTGTGTGAGAGAAGTTGAATGATTACATTTGTTTGTTCAATATCGGCATGTATGGGGAGCGATGAGTTGAAGGCATTTTTGACGGCTTTGTCGGGTAGGGATATGAAAATTCGAATTGCAGAATTTTTACAGCAGGAGGATTGTATCGCCGAAGCAATGGATATAGCTGTGGGGGAATCTGGTTCAGAGGCATTTCGTGCAGCATGGGGTATCTCTGCAATATACGAAACGAACCGCCTTTGTTTTTTACGATATAAAGATAAGTTCGTTTCGGATTTTTGTCGTGTCAACCACCACGGGGTAAGAAGAGAATATGGCCGTATAATGTTGAGTATGTTGAAACATAAGGAGTATATTCCAGATAGGCATTCTGCTGAAAATTTGGCCGAAATAGTCTGTTCGTGGAGTATTGACCCGAAGATAACGATATCGGAAAAAGTGTGGACTTTTTCGATATTGAAATTTTTATCCCGGTGGATAGAATGGGGTGAAGATATGTTACAACAATTGGAGGCTCTATGTGAAACTGATATGTCGCCGGGAATGAGGGCCTTAATGCGTCGATTGCGCAAATAGTTTAAAATAGCTTAAATGTTTTTTATTCATCTCGTGAACACTTTGCCTAGTATTACATTTGTATAATAGAACCTAAGGCATAAAGGAGATTTATATGAAGAAGTTATGGGGTTGTATATTGGTATTTGCTGTGTTGCTGACGGGATGCCGATCGGCTTCGGTACTCTCGTTCGATGTGTGGCGACCGGCAAAAGTCACTTTTCCGGCGGATATCGTGCGGGTAACTGTCGTTAATAATTCGGCAGAGCCTAACGAAAAAGAGGGGAATAAATATAAGGATATTTCGGGTAAGGAATATACGTTGGTCGTACCGCATGACAGCACGACTTATCGTTTGGCGGAATATATAGCATTAGAGCTTTCTGATGCACATTATTTCCCTGAGATTACAATTTTTTATGACGACTCTATAACCTTGCCTAAAAGTTTGTATCCTCTTTTGTCGGAAAATCAACTTTCGATTGTAAGGGGAGGGGCCGATAATACAGCGGTCGTGTCTCTCGATAAAACCGATATGGTAGTAAATATGGAGGATCACACTTTGTTAGGTTCTTCCGGAGAGACTGTCTTTGTTACAGACTTATCGGTAGCCACGACTTTGAATTTACGTGTATATTGGCCGAACAAGATAGAACCTTCTTCCGAAATGGTTACGGATACGTTATATTGGCAATCTTTCGGATATACGCCAGATGATGCTCATAGTTCATTGCCTCTGACCGCTGAGTTTATTCAAGAGGCGATGAGGCAAATTTCTGCACGGGTAAGAGAATTGTTTATTCCTCATGTAGACAATGTCAATCGTTATATTTATACATCTACCAATCCGGCGATGGATGATGCTTATGATTTTTGGCAGCAGAAAAAATACAAAGAGGCTTCTTATTTGTGGGAATATGTTTATGAAGAACAGAAAAATGAAACTACCCGAGCTATGGCAGCAGCCAATTTGGCTGTGTATAATGAGCTGTTCGATAATTATAAAGTCGCTATTGAATGGGTAGATAAATCACTTTCCTTATTTGAAAAGAGGGTGGATAGTAACGCTTCTGATATAACTGCTTTACGGGATTATCGTCGGCAATTGATGGAACGGAAGTCTGATAATTCTTTGTTGCAGAAACAGATGTAGAGGCAAAGATTGGGAAGCCCTCTATTTTCTTGCATCTTCATCACCAAATAAAGGTGATGTATTTGGGAGTGAGGTTTTTGTTTGTATCAACCCCTTCGCCCTGCGGGCACTCCCCCTATATTTTGCTGCACAAAACACAGGGGGAGAGGGTGAGGTGTATATCCCTTTCTCCTCTGCCGTATCCCGTAGCATTACGAGGTATTTCTGTTTTCTCTATCGGAGATATTTAAAACTCCTCCTCTGTGTGGCGCCAGCCATAGGGGAAGTATCACGTAGAGAAGGAGGGGGCGAAAACGACATCTCATCAGTCTGTTTATTCAGTTCTCCCGTTGTGTCGCATAACGGTATAGGGGGAGTGTCTGATGGGCGAGAGGGCTAAGTTTTAAAATCAACCCAGTGGATTTATTGTTTTCATTCCCTTTCCTGTTATTGATTGATGCCATTTTTCAGGTTCATAGTGTATATGATTTATATCTTTTTGTGAATAAGGTGCTTGCTGTCAGATGGGTTTTTGTTTTTATCCTTATGTTTGAATTTGCTGTTTGGATTCACAATGTCTGGTCGGGGCTATGATTTGAGAGAAACGTCGGTGTGATTATTTCCACCCGGATTATTTCGCTATTCCAACTTTTTTGTGTATTTTTGTTTGTTGGTGGAAAGCCGGCCGTTTGAGCCGGATTTTAAGTGTTTCCTGTTGATTTTCTGTTAATAAGAATAGCGCAGGGATAGCTCATAAAAACAAAAAAGATTCGGATAATATGTCAGAAGAAACAGAAAACAAAAGTTATTCAGCCGATAGTATTCAGGTGCTCGAAGGTTTAGAGGCCGTTCGTAAACGCCCCGCCATGTATATCGGCGATATCGGTGTAAAAGGGTTGCATCACTTGGTGTATGAGGTTGTCGATAACTCTATCGACGAAGCTCTTGCCGGATATGCCACTCATATCGAGGTATATATCAACGAAGATAATTCTATCAGGGTTGTCGATAACGGTCGCGGTATTCCTGTCGATATGCACGAGAAAGAGCATAAATCGGCTCTTGAAGTGGTTTTGACGGTATTGCATGCCGGTGGTAAATTCGATAAAGGGTCTTATAAAGTTTCCGGTGGTTTGCACGGTGTGGGTGTATCGTGCGTAAATGCTCTCTCGACTTATTTACGTGCCGAGATTCGCAGGAACGGAAAGATTTATATGCAAGAGTATTCTTGTGGGAAACCTTTGCACGATGTGGAAGTTATAGGAGAGACCGAAGAAACGGGAACGACGATTATCTTCCGTCCAGACAATTCGATTTTTTCTGTTACGGTTTACGACTATAATATTTTGGCGAATCGTTTGCGCGATTTGGCTTATCTGAATGCGGGGATTACCCTTTCGCTGACGGATAAACGGACGACTAACGATGCCGGCGAGTATCGTAAAGAGGTGTTCTATTCAAAAGAAGGATTAAAGGAGTTCGTTCGTTATATCGACTCGAATAAGGAGCATCTTATCGACGATGTGATTCATATCGCTACCGAGCGTCAGGGAGTGCCTGTGGAGGTCGCTATGACGTACAACACGACGTATAACGAGAATGTCTATTCGTATGTGAACAATATCAATACCATCGAGGGGGGAACTCACTTGACGGGTTTCCGTCGGGGATTGACCCGTACTTTGAAGAAGTATGCCGAGGATTCCAAGATGCTTGAAAAAGTGAAAGTGGAAATCAGCAGCGATGACTTCCGAGAGGGGCTTACAGCCGTTATTTCGGTGAAAGTGATGGAGCCACAATTCGAGGGACAGACCAAAACCAAATTGGGCAACAGCGAGGTTATCGGGGCTGTGGACACGGCTGTGAGCGAGGCTTTGGCAAATTATTTGGAAGAACATCCGGCTCAGGCGAAAGCAATTGTCGAGAAGGTGATTATCGCCGCCACAGCGCGTCATGCAGCTCGCAAGGCTCGTGAGATGGTTCAACGTAAGTCTCCTCTTTCGGGTGGAGGATTGCCCGGTAAATTGGCGGATTGCTCTTCGCGTAACCCTGAGGATTGCGAGATATTCCTTGTCGAAGGGGATTCGGCAGGAGGTTCTGCCAAACAAGGTCGTGACCGTATGTTCCAAGCTATTCTACCGTTGCGCGGTAAGATATTGAATGTGGAAAAAGCGATGGATCACAAGGTTTTCGAAAGTCAGGAAATCAGTAATATGTTCAAGGCTTTGGGTGTGACTATCGGGACGGAAGAAGATTCGAAAGAGGCGAATATCGAGAAATTGCGCTATCATAAAATCATTATTATGACCGATGCCGATGTGGACGGGGCGCACATTGCCACGTTGTTGTTGACATTCTTTTTCCGTCGTATGCGTCCGTTGTTGGAACAGGGATATGTTTATTTGGCGACGCCCCCTTTGTACAAATGTAAGAGTAAGCGGGGTAAAGCCGAGGAATATTGCTGGACCGATCAACAAAAGGATCAGTTCTGTTTGAAATATTGCGAGGGAAACGAACAGTTGATGGAGACTCAACGATACAAAGGTTTGGGCGAGATGAACCCGCACCAGTTGTGGGAGACGACGATGGATCCCGAGAACCGGATTCTCAAACAGGTGACCATCGACAATGCTGCCGAGGCCGATCGCGTATTCTCGATGTTGATGGGCGAAGATGTAGGTCCGCGTCGCGAGTTTATAGAATCTAATGCGACTTATGCCAATATCGACGCTTAATTCGATGCGATATAGGTCAGCCCGATTTCGTATCGGGCTGATTCTGTTTTAAATAGAAGGATTTGAAAATGGTATCGATAGGGGAATGTTTTTCCCTGTCGGTTTATCGATGGATAGGGATTCGTTATGGAACGGAAAGCGTTGAATAGCTTAGGGTATATGGAGCTGGCGGCATTTTTTGTCTTCGGTACATTTTTGTTGGGACTGTATTACGACATTGTGTGGTTGCAATGGGTTACAGCTATTTTGTTTATTTTGCCTATGGCGGGAGTATTGCGCTATCCTTCCCGTTGTAAAGAGAGGCAGGAGCCATTTGTCAAAGCTCGTTTCGCTTGGTCGTTGATAACTATGTTTCTTTATTTGGGTATGGGATTCGGATTGCTTACGATTCTCTGAATTCGTGATTGCGATCTGGTCGGTTGTGTCTTTTTTGTTCTCGTGAATATTTTCGAAACCGCTTTCTGTTGCGGCATGGGAAATTCGATTTTCTTCTTGAATCTTAGAAGCTGTTTTATAAATTTATTGAGAAATAATATTATCATTTCAAGCAGGTATGTTCCGGCCATATTGAACCCCTGTCTTGCATCTTGAATCCCTTGATTTTTGTCAATAGCCCGCTATTGACTGCATATCTCGGACTCCAATCTGCTTCAACATAGGTCTCAATCTGTCTCGGAATAAATTTAAAACAGCTTCTTAATTTTGTTCTTCTTTTTTCCACAGGAAATCGAGCCAGCCTTTTTTCTTTTCATAAGTTCCTCGTGTGCCGTGTAGCTCTACGAACGTAAGTTCGGGAGAAGCAGGAGCATAGCTGTCGGGGAAGAGTAATATGAAATTTTTATCTGTGTAATAGGCATTGATTTGATGCGGGACATGTTCGAGCGAAGGCCGGAAAGAAACAGAGCCGTGTCGGGCCATGATGATTACCATGAGGTCGTCGAGTTGCAATTCTGTTGATAGACGCTTTAATTCGTTGCCTCCGTCGGTTTCCTGCATTTCGTATAATACGCTGGTATGATAGCGTTGCAGATAGGCTTGTATTAGAGACAGGGTTTTGGCGTGGCCGTGATAGAAAATCCGCCGGCCTGTATTCTCTCCCATTCGGGCGATGCGTTCTGTCCACCGGTAAAATCCAGCTTCATATTCTGCATTTTCCGGGATAGCGACATGAATGTTGTGCACTCTGTTTATCGGCGTGACGGCATGGAGAATCATGATTTGGCGATCCATTTTGTTCAGTAGATTGAGCAGTACGGGGCCGAAGAACGATTCGTCTTGTGTGGCTCGTATGTGTAGTCCGACGATAATCTCGGAGGCATCGTTTTCTTTCGAAGCATGAAGTATTCCGTTTGATAAGTTAGTCGCCAACCGGTTTTGAGTTTGTAGCGTTACGTCTGCTTTTGCCGCGACTTCTTGTGCTTGCAGTAAAAGTTTTTTCCCTTGTTCGCGGTCTGCTTCACTGCAATTATCATACATTACGTGTAACCCGACCAGCCCGTGTATCTTTTTAGGGTTGCTGACGAGTAAGGCCAAGTAGATGAGGTTTTTAACGTTTTTCTGATTACTGAATGAAATGAGTATTTTTTCGTTGTCCGTACCCGATTGCGTATCGTCGGGCGGCAATTCGCTCAAAGCCATTTTTCGGGCAGCAATGTCGGTCGTTATCGAACTGATGATGCATGTAATGAGAATAAGCACGATCGTACCGTTGAGGACGTCGTCGTTGAGCAGACGGCTACCGTCCGGTAAAACGATGTTGTATCCTACAAGAACGGCTGCGAGAGTTGCCGCTGCCTGAGCATTACTTAGTCCGAACATCAGTTGCCGTTCGATTTTCTTCATGCCGTAGATTTTCTGGGTGGTCCATGCTGCAATCCATTTGGTACTAAGGGCCATGAGGGTCATTACGGCGGCTACTTTCATAGATTCTATATGGCCGAAAAATACTCGTACATCGATTAGCATACCTACGCCGATGAGGAAATAGGGAATGAATAGGGCGTTACCGACAAATTCGAGGTAATTCCTTAAAGGAGAGACCGGGGGAATGAGGCGGTTCAATACCAGTCCCGCAAAGAATGCTCCAAGTATGCCTTCCATTCCGACCAGTTCCATTAAACCGGCAGCGAGGAAAACCATTGCCAGAATGAAGATGAATTGCACGATACCGTCTTCGTATTTCCGTAAAAACCAACGTCCGATGCGGGGAAAGGAGTAGATGATGAAAAGTCCCATCAGAGAGACTTTAAGAATTAATTCCAACCAAGACCAACTGCCTACACTGTCGGTTCTGTACATGCTTCCGACGATGGCGAGAACCAATAGGGTGAGACTGTCGGTAATGGCAGTGGCCCCTACGGCTATGCTGACGCATCTGTGCCGGGAGACTCCGTATCGGGTAACGATGGGATAGGAAATGAGTGTGTGCGAGGCGTACATACTCGCCAGCAAGATGGAAGAGACAATCCCATATTTCAAGATGAGTATGTTGCTGAAAAAGCCCAAGACGATAGGAATGATAAAGGCGAGTATCCCAAATACGATGGCTTTGCCCCGTATAGCCGGAAAATCTTCCATGTTCATTTCCAAGCCGGCTAAGAACATGATGTAGTAGAGTCCCACCTGTCCGAACAATTCGAAACTGCTGTCGCGGGCCAAGATATCGAATCCATGCTCACCGATGAGAATACCGGCCAGAATCATACCGATGAGATGAGGTATTTTCAGTTTATTCAACAATACGGGGGCGAATAAAATGATACAGAGCACGAGAAAGAATATCCACGTGGGGTTGGTTATCGGTAGATGTTCCCTAAGGTCGAGTAGGGCAGTCATGGATTTCACTTTATTTGTTTTGCAAAGATAGTACAGGCCGAAAGTAAAAGCAAATCCGGTTGATTGTACCGAGGCGTATCTATTTTCGTTTTATACAAAAATAGTGAATTTATTGTTTTCAGAATTTAAATTTACCGAAGTAACGATAAAAATTTTTTTCAGGAGATAATCCGTCTCCGTTCCATGAGAACATCGATGAAAGAGTAGCGACCGGTTGCTAAAAGATGTATTGAATGCCTACCAGATAGCCGATAAACAGTTGTTGCAGCCGATTGTCGGTGTGCTTTTTCCACAAGTTGTTCTGCGGAAATAGCGTTTGGTTGTCCATCTCGGTGGTTGTCGAATAATTGAGACTCGCTCCGCCGAATATGTTATAGTGCTTTTTTATTTTGAACGAAGGTAGCAAGGAATAACTTGCGTTTAAAAAGGGTTTATCGGAGGTTGCCGTGGAAGTTACTTTAAATTCATTGTTTATCTGAAACCAAGAGTAACAAGGTATGTGTACACCGTATCCAGCTTCCGCAACGGTCTTGTTGTCGCTGGGTAATTTGTGGTTATATCCGAAACCGATAATACCGTATGTGTATTTCCCTCCTGAGCGGAACGAGACGATACCGTTACCCAATATGTCATAAGTGAGGGCTATGCCCATCTCTCCGCGCTTGACTATATTGACGAGCCCAATGGGGCAATCGCTTTCTTCGGCGATATTAAGAAGTCCGGCGAATTGTACTCCTCGGACTTTCCCGGCGATATTAAGGAGCCCTGCGAATTGCAGGCCGGTTATATCTTTCGAGGTATTGAGTAATCCGGCAAATTGTACACCTTTGTAAGTTCCTTTGGTAATATTGGTCATTCCGGCGAAGGCGACACCTTGTCCCTGTTTGCCTATATAATTGGATATGCCGGCAAACTGTAATCCCCGGGCTTCATTGGCTATGACATTACTGATCGAGGCAAATGTAAAATTCCTTTCGTTAGCAGACATCCCTGCCAATATACTGAAAGAGGCTCCGTTGGTGTATTGCGATGCATTTATTCCATTGGAGCTTAGTGGTGGTATGAAACTGAAATGGAAAGGGACGTATTTCCCTTGATTCATTTGGGCGGACAGGTGGAAAACGGTTAAGAGAATGATAAAAACAGATTGGATTTTTTTCATTTTCGTAATCTTTGGAATTTTTGTATCGACTTGTGTAACGGTAATTCCCGAAGCGGGCACAAAGTTATAAAAAATTTTAATGGTGTAAACGAGTCGTCACGGGTTCGTTTTAATCTGTTATATTATTAAAATTTTTATAAACCGCTTCAAATACATCGTTGAAAAAATTTGAAACAGCTTTATGAATAAAATTTGTTTCTGTCTTTATTTCCGTTATCTTTGTTATACTAAAATGCGGGTAGGGTACGCTTGGTATTCGTCGGGAGAAGTTCGATGTTTTTACCGTTTACTCCGTTTTCCGTATCATTAAGAACAATGTTAAAACCCCTATATCATGAAACAAGGAAAAAGGAAAGGTTCAAAGAGAATCAAGAAAGAAGATATGTTGGCCTCGGTGGTCGAATTCTTCAACCAGGACAGGAAGCGGGCGTTTAATTACAAACAGGTCGCACATGGGGTTGGAGCTACTACTACACCTCAAAAACAGATGGTATTCCAGTTGCTCGAAGGCATGGCGGAGCAGAATTTTCTGATAGAAGTTTCTCCGGGCAAATACAAGGCAAACAGTCGGGGAACGGAGGTTATAGGTCGGTTCGAACGGCGTGTCAATGGGAAAAATCATGTGATTACCGATGACGATGAGTCGATATTCATCGCCGAGCGTAATGCCATGCATGCGATGGACGGCGACCGGGTGAGGGTATTGGTCTATGCCAAGCGTAGAGGGCACGATGCCGAAGGCGAGGTGGTCGAGATTGTTGAAAAGACTCCCCAAATATTTGTCGGAACGTTGGAGGTGCAGAAACATTTTGCATTCCTGCTGACCGATAACAAGGTGTTGGCAAATGATATATTTATTCCGAAAACGGCACTTAAAGGTGGAAAAACCGGAGATAAGGCTGTCGTGCGTATCACCGAATGGCCCGATCGGGCCCGCAATCCGTATGGAGAGGTCGTGGATATATTGGGACCTGCCGGAGAAAACAATACTGAAATACATGCCATATTGGCGGAATTCGGATTGCCGTATCGTTACCCCGAAGCAGTGGAAAAAGCGGCTAATAAGATTCCTGACGCGATAACCGACGAGGAGATTGCCGCACGGGAAGATTTCAGGCAGGTAACGACATTTACCATAGACCCGAAGGATGCCAAAGATTTCGACGATGCCCTTTCTATTCGCCGATTATCGAACGGAAATTGGGAGGTTGGCGTGCATATAGCCGACGTGAGTTATTATGTAAAACCCGGCAGTATCATCGACAAGGAGGCCGAAAGCCGGGGAACCTCGGTTTATCTGGTGGATCGTGTCGTGCCGATGTTGCCCGAACGATTGTGCAACGAAATCTGTTCGTTGCGTCCCGACGAGGATAAACTTACGTTCTCTTGTGTTTTCGAGCTGAACGGTAATGCCGAGGTTCAGAAGTCGCATATCGCTCGTACGGTGATTCGGTCTAATCGCCGGTTTGCTTATGAGGAGGCGCAAGAGGTGATAGAGACCGGAGAAGGGGATTATAAAGAGGAAATATTGGCTTTGAACGATTTGGCGCAGAAGCTGCGAAAGCGTCGTTTTGACAATGGTTCTATCAATTTCGACCGTCATGAGGTTAAGTTCGACATAGATGAAAGTGGCAAGCCGATAGGGGTTTATTTCAAGGTATCTAAGGAGGCGAACAAGCTGATCGAAGAGTTTATGCTTCTGGCGAATCGCACGGTAGCAGAATTTATCGGTAAACCCAGAGACGGGAAAAAGCCCAAAGCGTTTGTCTATCGGGTACACGACTTGCCCGATCCCGACAAGATGGCTTCGTTCGCCGCTTTTATCACCCGATTCGGTTATAAAATCAAGACCGAGGGTAGCAAAGCAGACCTTTCGAAGGGTATTAATAGTTTGTTGGCCAACGTACAAGGAAAGCCGGAAGAAAATTTGGTGGAGACGATAGCTATACGAGCCATGGCGAAGGCGGTCTATACGACTGTAAATATCGGTCACTACGGGTTGTCTTTCGACTATTATACCCACTTTACTTCTCCCATACGTCGTTATCCCGACTTAATGGTGCATCGATTATTGGAGCGTTATATGGCGGGCGGACGTAGCGTGAATGTTCAGTCGCTCGAAGACGAATGTAAACATGCTTCGGATATGGAGCAGCTTGCTGCCAACGCAGAGCGGGCTTCTATCAAGTATAAACAGGTAGAGTTTATGGGCGAACGTTTGGGCGAGGAGTACGACGGCGTTATTTCGGGTATTACCGAATGGGGGTTGTATGTAGAAATCAACGAGAATAAATGCGAGGGACTTGTGCCGATACGTGACCTTGAAGATGACTATTACGAGTTCGATGAGAAGAATTATTGTCTGATGGGGCGTCGCAAGCACCGGATATACCGCTTGGGCGATCCTATCCGTATCAAGGTAGCTCGCGCGAACTTGGAGCGGAAACAGCTCGATTTCGCTTTGGTAGAGTAGTTTGTCCGATAGAAGAGATCGCATAGATATGCCCCGGAAAAGCAAACGCTTTTCCGGGGCATATCTATTTTTTAAAAAGGTTGTAAAAAGGGAGTTATTCTTTTTTTTACTCTTTTTTAGCGTTATCTTTGCATAATGCGAAAATGGGCTGTGCCTCGGTATAACCAAGTGCGCTTGTTTCTACTCCCGGCTTGCTTTATTTTTGCATTATACGAAAAATCAGCGGTGAGAGATAGATATTTATGGAAGAGAATACGAATATAAATTCTGAGTTCGAGTACGGCTCCGATGCCATTAAGACGCTCGATTGGAAGGAGCATATCCGTCGCCGCCCCGGTATGTATATCGGGAAGTTGGGGGACGGTTCTCATGCCGATGACGGCATTTATGTATTGTTGAAGGAGGTTCTCGACAATGCTCTCGACGAGCACATGATGGGCTTTGGCAAACAGATTGTCGTGGAGATTTCGAGCGAGGTCGTTTCGGTGAGGGATTATGGTCGGGGTATACCTCTCGACAAAGTGAAAGATGTCTCTTCCAAGATGAATACGGGCGGTAAGTACGATTCGAAGGCATTTAAAAAGTCAGTCGGTCTGAACGGTGTCGGTATCAAGGCGGTCAATGCTTTGTCGTCGAGTTTTTTCATACAGTCTTATCGCGACGGAATGAGTAACTCGGTGAGTTATGCTTGCGGAGAAGTGGTCTCGGAAAGCGGTTTGACACCTACTGACGAGCCGAACGGTACATTGGTTCAGTTTTCTCCCGATGGAACGATTTTTAAAAATTATGCTTACCGGGAGGAATTGATAGAGCCGTTGCTTAAAAACTATGTGTTCTTAAATACGGGACTGACCATTTTGTTGAACGGACGTAAATTCCATTCCCGTAATGGATTGGTCGATTTGTTGAACGAATACATGACAACCGAACCTTTATATCCTATCATTCATTTGTCGGGAGCGGATATAGAGGTGGTTATCACGCACAGCAACCAGTATGGCGAGGAATATTATTCGTTTGTGAACGGGCAACATACGACGCAGGGAGGAACGCACTTGACTGCTTTCAGAGAAGCGGCTACCCGTACGATTAAGGAGTTTTATGCCAAGAATTTCGAATATACCGATATTCGTAACGGTATGGTAGCGGCAATCAGTATCAAGGTGGAGGAACCTGTATTCGAGTCGCAAACCAAGACCAAGCTCGGTTCGAAAGACGTGGGACCCGATGGACCGACCATCGCAAAGTTTATCGGCGATTTCTTGAAAAAGGAATTGGATAATTATCTGCATAAAAACGGCGAAGTGGCCGATGTGATGCTGAAAAAGATATTGGCATCGGAAAAGGAACGCAAAGCGATAGCGGGGGTTACGAAGTTGGCACGGGAGCGTGCGAAGAAAGCGAATTTGAATAACCGCAAGTTGCGTGATTGCCGCATACACTACAACGATACCAAAGGCGACCGACAGGACGAGAGCTGTATTTTCATTACCGAGGGGGACTCGGCAAGCGGTTCGATTACCAAGATCCGTAATGTGGAAACGCAAGCGGTCTTCTCTTTGCGGGGTAAGCCGTTGAATACTTACGGACTGACCCAAAAGGTCGTTTATGAGAACGAGGAGTTCAACTTGCTGCAAGCTGCCCTTAATATAGAGGACGGTATCGAGGGGCTCCGGTACAATAAGGTGATTATCGCAACCGATGCCGATGTGGACGGTATGCATATCCGCTTGCTGATGATTACTTTTCTTTTGCAATTTTTCCCCGACCTTATCAAGAAAGGGCATGTTTATATTTTACAGACTCCGCTGTTTCGCGTGAGGAATAAAAAAGAAACACATTATTGCTATACAGACGAGGAACGGCTCGCCGCTATCAAGAAGTGCGGAGCAAACCCCGAAGTGACACGATTCAAAGGATTGGGTGAGATTTCGCCCGACGAGTTCCGTCAGTTTATCGGACCGGATATGCGTCTCGACCGGGTATCGCTGCGTAAGGAGGATTTGGTGAAAGATTTGCTCGAATTTTATATGGGCAAGAACACCATGGAAAGACAAAACTTTATTATACAAAATCTGGTTATAGAAGATGACACCAATCTCGTCTAAAAGGATAGCTGTGTTCCCGGGAACATTCGACCCTTTTACTCTCGGTCATATGTCGATTGTGAGCAGGGGGCTCGAATTGCTCGATGAAGTGGTCATAGCCATAGGTATCAATGATTCGAAACGCACTTATTTCACCGTGGAACAGCGGTTGGAAATGTTGAGGGATTTGTTTCGGGATAATCCTCGGATTCGAGTCGTTTCGTACGACAGCCTCACCATCGACCTTGCGAAGCAATGGAATGCCCGGTTTATTCTGCGGGGTATCCGGTCGGTGAATGACTTCGAGTATGAGAAGACTATCGCCGACGTGAACCGGAAATTATCGGGGGTAGAGACGATAATTTTGTTTACCGAGCCGGAATTGACTCATATCAGTTCTACCATTGTGCGGGAGCTTTTAAGGTTCGGTCACAGTGTCGATGAATTTGTTCCCAAAGGGTTGAAATTAGTATAATTTTAAGTTGAAGATGAAAAGACTATTTTTTATCATATTCCTACCCGTGATAGCGGTGGGAGCCATGTGGTCGCAAGGCCAAAGCGAAGGAATGCGAAAACTCAGTTTGGCCGATTTCGCCATAACGAATTTGTATGTCGATGAGGTAGACGAGAATAAGTTGGTGGAGGATGCCATTCGGGGTATGCTCGATAAACTCGATCCGCATTCGACCTACACGACAGCCGAGGAGACCCGGGAGATGAACGAGCCTTTACAGGGTAATTTCAGCGGAGTGGGTATCCAGTTCAATATGAATAAAGATACGTTGTATGTGATACAGACTATCGTTGGCGGACCTTCGGAAAAGGTGGGAATATTGGCGGGTGACCGTATCATCGCTGTAAACGATACAACCATAGCCGGAGTGAAGATGAAAAATACCGACATCATGAAACGGCTACGCGGGGAATCGGGTACGGTGGTGCGAGTGACCGTATTGCGCAAAGGGGTGAAGGAGCCTATCGAATTCAGAATCGTACGCGATAAAATACCTATTTACAGTATCGATGCATCTTATATGGCCGATAAAGAAACGGGTTATATACGGGTGAGCCGTTTTGCCGTGACGACAGACAAGGAATTTTCTGATGCCATTAAGGAGTTGAAAAAGAAAGGTATGAAGAATCTTATTGTCGACTTGCAAGGCAACGGCGGTGGATTCTTGACCAGTGCTATCGCTATGGCCGACGAGTTTTTGGACGACGGGCAGTCGATCGTTTATACCGAGGGTCGTCGTTCTCCACGGGACGATGCTTTCGCTTCGAAACGGGGGCAGTTCCAAAAGGGGAGATTAGTTTTGCTGGTCGATGAGAGCTCGGCTTCGGCAAGTGAAATCCTTTCGGGTGCGATTCAAGATTGGGACCGGGGTATAATCGTAGGGCGTCGTACCTTCGGAAAAGGTTTGGTTCAGCGTCCCATACCATTCCCCGACGGATCGATGATAAGGTTGACTGTCGCCCGATATTATACGCCTTCCGGCAGGAGTATACAGAAGCCTTATGACAAAGGTCACGAGGCATATGAGCGGGAATTGCTAGACCGGTTCAATCATGGAGAGCTTATTTATACCGATAGCATTCACTTCCCGGATTCGTTGCAATTCCAAACTTTGAAGAGTAAACGTACGGTATATGGCGGCGGGGGTATTATGCCCGATATTTTTATACCGTTAGACACGACGATTTATACCGATTTCCATCGGGATTTGTTGGCGAAAGGGGTATTGAATCAATATCCGGTCAATTATCTCGACAGCCATCGGAAAGAGTTGACGAATAAGTATAAAAAGGTGGACCAGTTTGTCGAAGAATTTGCGGTTACGGACGATATGCTCGCTGAATTGTTGAAGATGGGAGAAACCGAAAAGGTGAAATATAACGAGGAGCAGTATCGGAAATCCAAAGGGTTGATAGCTTTGCAGATAAAGGCTCTTATTGCCCGGGATATGTTCGACACGGCTGCCTATTTCAGAGTAATGAATCCTCGAAATCCCTCGTTCGTCAAGGCTATGGAAATTATAAATGACGATTTGGAGTATAATCGTTTGTTGCAACCTAAGCCATAAAGTAGTTTGTCTATATAGATACCGGGGCTGGATAATTCTAGCCCCGGTTCTTTTTTATCCTTATCTTTTTTTCCCGATCGCCCAGGGAAGATATTTATTCACGAAGGGAATGAGGAGATATATGACGAGCAGGGTGAGTGCGACGTCGATGTATCCGGTGAATACTTCCCGATGTCCGAATATTTTCATGATGGCTCGTTGGAAAGGAGTTTGTATGAGAATATGTATGCAGAGGATAAAGAGGGTAGATGTTCCTAAGGTACGAACAATCGCACATATATGGTTCTTGTTGTCGTTGAAATAGGATAGGACGGACATGAAACAAAGAAACAGGACGATGGCTTTTAGGAAAAAATAGGCAGGCAGATTACAGTCGATGGCTTGTAAGCCGATGAAAGCGACGAGGGTTGTCAGTACAATGATGTATTTTGATGGGTAGTCGAGAATCAAGCGAGATAATTTCAGACCGAACAAGTTGCCGATTATGAAATAGGGCAACCATTGCACTGCGTTATTGAACATGAAAATGGTCGGGTAAGATTTGATTTCCTCGTTCCAGATCATGATTACTGCGGTCAATATGAGATATATGATTGTCCGGTATTTTTCCGGAGTGATCTTGTTCATGCACCAGTATATCAGTTGCATGGCGAACAAGCAAAATATGAACCAAAGCGGAACATTGACAAATAGATAATCGCTTTTGTTTGTTATGTCGAATACATCGAAGATACACCCCCAGTCGAAGTTGTTGAGCGTACGGTAATCCCAAAGGTTAAAAATGATTCGGAACGGGTAGGATAGGAGGTAGAAGAAAGTGAATGGGATAATGAGCGTTTTGACTTTCTTTTTTAGGAAAGCGGGGAATGGTTCTTCTTTGAAAAAGAATCCGGAGAGAAAGAAGAAAAGTGCATTTATGTAGGTTACATTGTACCATTGCGGGTGTACAGTGTGACTCCATACGACACCGATGATGGCGATTCCTTTAATAAGGTCGATGTAATCGATTCGTTTTGAAGAGGTTGGTTTTACCCCCCCCTAATTGTTAAAACTTGTTTATTCATACTATTTTGTTGTTTGAGATAATTTCGTGTCCTGTTTTTGTCGTTGTCTCCCGATAGCCCACGGGATATATTTCTCGGTGAAAGGTATAAGAACGTATATGAGGAGCATAGTAAGCGCAAGGCAGATTAATCCGGTGAGTAAGTTCGGTTTTCCGGTGATGGCGCGTGCCATCGATTGTATAGGGGCTAATAAGAGTACATGAATACCCATGATAAAGAGTGATGATTTCCCGAAATATCGGACTGTCGTCCATATCATCGAGCAACTGTTTTCGAAGCAAGACAGTAGGGAAAGTATTGCCAAGAATATGGTCAATGCTTTGATAAAGGCAAGGATAGAGATATCGATCGGCAAGTATTGGAACCCGATGAACAGGGCAAAACATGTCGGGGCGAGGAGATATTTCAGAGAGGACTTGGAAAGAAATCGGGCTATTTGTAGTCCGAAAAGGTTTCCAGCAATAAAATAGGGGAGACACTCGATGGCGATATTGAACATAAACGGTGTGTGCCAAGACTCGATTGTGCCGTAACCAGCGTATAGGGCAGCTAAGATTACCAAGAACCAGCAGCTGCGGTATTTATTACGGGGTATTACTCTGTTCAGGCACCAAAAGATAATTTGCATGACGAATAGGCCGACGAGAAACCACAGAGGTATGTTCACCGTGAGGTAGTCGGGTGTATTGGAAATAGAAAAGATTTCCAGCAGGCTATCCCATGCGAATCCGTGTAGGGTGCGAAAGTGTCCGAAATAGAAGGCCATTCGGGCGAGATAGGAGAGTATGTAAAAGAAGAGGAACGGAATAAGTATGGTTCGGATTTTCTTTTTTAGAAAGGGAATGAATGGCTCGTCTTTGAAAAAGATTCCCGATAAGATGAAGAAAAGCGCGCTTATGTGAATGAGATCGCACCATTGCGGATGAAAGGTGTGTTTCCACACGATTCCCAGAATGGCGATTCCTTTGAACAGATCAATACTGTCGATTCGTTTTTGTGCAGGCGATTTTACGCTTCTCGATTTGTCACAGTTCGTATTCAATGTGCGTTGATGTTTATAACGATATGAAGGATTGAACCGAGATATTACCCTTCCCTCGCTTTGTTTGGACGAGTATAAATGCGATTACAGTGCCGATTATGGCTCCGATCAGCTGCGCTTCGACGCCCCAGCTCAGCAGGGCGCATACCATGGCTATTAGGCAACCTGCTGCCAAACAGAATGTCGCTATCATGGAAGTGAGCAGTTCTATGATAATGAGTATGGCCACAATAATGAGCCACAAGAGCCAACTTGATATAATTGTGTCCATCGCAATTTGAAATCGGATTGTTTTTCCGAGGTTATTTGTCTGTTGTTTATGTACAAATATAATGGGAATATCGATAAATTGAAAGGGTATCGATATTTTTTATAAGAAAGGGAGCTGTGCCGCGGCACAGCTCCCTTTTCCTGTATAGAGGAAATTGTTATTTCAATCCCCGATTGCGAAGCAGGGCATCGGGATTAGGCTCTGCTCCACGGAATTGGCGATAAAGTTTCATGGGGTCTTCGCTCCCGCCTTTTTCGAGAATGTTTTCACGGAATGCTTTGGCTGTCGCAGGGTCGAAGATACCGTGTTCTTTGAATGCGTCGAAAGCATCGGCATCGAGAACTTCGGCCCAGATGTAGCTGTAATATCCTGCACAGTAATCGTTGGTGAAGATGTGCGAGAAGTAGGTGCTACGGTAGCGATAGGTGATTTCGTCGATGAGTCCGACGGATTGCGCTACTTCTTTTTCGAATTGGCGCACATCGTATTCTTCAACTTCGTCTATTTCGTGCCAACGCATGTCGAGGATAGCCGCAGCTAAAAATTCGGTGGTGGCGAATCCTTGATTGAATTTAGAGGCTGCCTCCATTTTGGCGATTAACGAGTCGGGAATGACTTCGCCGGTTTGATAATGTTTGGCATATAATTTCAAGACTTCGGGGTGCGTTGCCCAGTGTTCGTTGATTTGCGACGGTAGCTCTACGAAATCGCGTGCGACACTGGTCCCGCTTACCGAGGGGTAGTGGCAACGGGTGAGCATGCCGTGCAGGGCATGTCCGAATTCGTGGAAAAGAGTTTGCACTTCGTCGATGGTAAGCAAAGAGGGAGTATCGGCGGTAGGTTTGGTGAAGTTTGCCACGTTGTAAACGATGGGGCGTACTTCTTTACCGTCTTGTACATAGGCTTCACGGAAGTTGTACATCCAAGCTCCGGCACGTTTCCCGGCACGGGGGAAGTAATCGGTATAGAATACGGCCAAATGTTTGCCGTCGGCATCTTTCACTTCGAATGCGCGGACATCGGGGTGATAGACCGGCATATCTTTCAATTCGGTGATAGTGATTCCGTATAATTTATTGGCAACCATGAACGCACCTTCACGTACGTTGTCGAGGCTGAAATAGGGTTTCAGTTCGTCTTCGTTCAAATCGTATTTGGCTTTGCGTACTTTTTCGGCATAGTACCACCAATCCCACGGGGCGAGTTTGAAACCGCCGCCTTCGGCGTCGATGATCTTTTGCATGTCGGCTACTTCTTCTTTTGCACGAGGTATCGCATAGGTCCATACCCGATTGATGAGATCGTTGACGTTCGCATCGGTTTTTGCCATGCGATCGTCGAGGGCAAAGTCGGCGTAGGTATTGAATCCCAGTAAATTGGCCTTCTTTAAACGGAGGTTGACCATTTTCGATACGATTTCTTTATTGTCGAATTCGTTGTCGTTGTCGGCTTTGTTGATATAGGCTTTATAAACTTTTTTGCGCAGATTGCGGTTGTCGGCGTATTGCAGGAATGGGATGCGGCTGGGCGCATCGAGGGTAAATACCCATTTACCGGCTTTGTTGCGAGCAGCCGCTTCATCGGCAGCTGCCGTGACTACTGCCTCGGGCAAGCCTGCGAGGTCGGTTTCATTGTCGATAACCAGTTCAAAAGCGTTTGATTCGGCTAAGGCATTGTCTCCGTATTGTATGGAAAGCATAGCTAATTCTTTGTTAATCTCGCGAAGCGTGGCTTTATCTTCTTCGGAGAGAAGAGCTCCCGCACGAACAAAGTCTTTGTAGTGGTTTTCGAGAACTTTCATCTGTTCGGTGTCGAGGTTCTCTTTATCCCGATTCTCGTATACCGTTTTAATTCGGGCGAAAAGTTCTCCGTTGAGCGAGATGTTGTCGTAATGCTCGGTCAGTTTGGGCGAAATCTCTTTGGCGATGGCTTGGAGTTCGTCGTTCGTTTCCGCCTCGGTCAAACTGCTGAATATCAGATTGACCTGAGTCAGTTGCATACCGCTGAATTCGAGCGGTTCGATGGTGTTTTTGAATGTAGGAGTCTCGGGGTTGGCAATGATTGCGGCAATTTCGGCATCGTGCTGACGGATGCCTTCTTCAAAAGCCGGCATGTAGTGCTCGGGTTTTATTTGTTCGAACGGCGGAACCCCGAAAGGAGTGCTGAACTCGCTAAGCAGCGGATTCTCTTTTTGATTGCAAGAGATCATCATAAGACAAGTTAACGATGTTACTAAAAGTTTTTTCATGAGGTATAATATTACTGTGTTAATGATTTTCGGAATTTTCCCATACAAACCTTGTGACAAGGGGATAATGATCTGAACTTTTATGTCGTTGGCGGACAAGCCATCGGGCTTCCATATTGCCTTTGTATAGGATATGGTCGATGCGGAACCAGAAGCGATTGGCGTGATATGTGATTCCCGGTCCTAATCCCAATTCGTTGTAAGCGTCGCGAAAACCTATACTGTGGAACTTTCGGACGGAATAGGACAAGGGTGAGTCGTTGAAGTCGCCGCAGACGATGATATTACCGGGAATGTTTTGTATTTTCTCGGCTGTTAGGTCGGCTTGGCGATTTCGAATCTCGGCTGCGTTCATGAGTTTGGACAACAAGTGTTTCTTTATTTCGTCCAGTCGGTCGGTATTGGGGTGTGCCGTGATTTCATGATATAGTTCTTTGTCGGTTTGAGTCAATCCAATAGATTCCATGTGTTGGTTGACAACGGTGACTGTATGGTCTTCTATCTTTACCCGGTAAATGGCGATGGCGCTCGACTCGGAATATACCGTATCGAACAACAATGTCGCCGGGTATTTCGACAGGAAATTCATACCGTGGGTCGTAGGAATGCGGTAGGGATACAGCGTGTTTACACTGTCTATTTGTTCCCCGGTGATTTTCAATCCCGGATTCGGAGCGATCAGACCCGGACTTTCCTGCAAGCAAACGAGATCGGCATTTTGCGAGAGGATAAAGGAAAGGGTCCGGTTTTGCCGGGTATCTGTTCCTTCATAATCGAGGAAGAAGTAGGCATTATAAGTCATCAGGGAAAAACCGGGTTGGCTGTTGTCTATCGGCTGAGGTTTATGTACCGGACAGTATCGGGCTATTCCTCCCCAAGAGATGACCAGTGCGGCGAGCGGAACCCATATATAACGGGGATTATAGGCGAGCCATATAAAAAAGAACGCTATGCAGGCAAACAGATTCAGCGGAAATAAGAGTTCGACCAGTATGCCTATGCGGGAGGGAAAGTATGCCGAGTAGGAGCCGATGACGAGCAAAAGCCCCCATAGCAGATTGAGCAGCAATAATATGACTTTGACGACATGTTTCATTACCACGTTATTTTTTCCCGGCTTCGAACAGTCTTTTCTTTTCTTCGGCAGAGAGCGAGGTATACCCCGATTTTTTTATTTTGTCGAGAATCGAATCGATTTCGTCGTTTTCTTTCTTTTTGCGGGCTCGGTATTCCATATCGGTCTCGGGCCGGGAAGAGGATCGGTTCGAAGGTCGTGACACTTTGATTTTCGGGCGGGGTTTGAATCCCGTTACGATTTTGTCGATGAGTTTGTTGACAGGCGCCGTCAAATCTTTCCCTTTTTCCCATCGCACAATAAACCAGTAACCGAGGAGGGCTCCTCCGAGGTGAGCGATGTGCCCTCCTCCGTTGGCCGATGTGACACTCAATAAGTCAATGACGATAGTAACCAGTGCGATGTATTTCAAAGATATAGCTCCGAGAAAAAGCAGGTTGACTTTGTAGTCGGGCATTCGGAATGCCGTGGCTACGACAATGGCGATTATCGAGGCAGAGGCTCCGCACATCAATCCCTCTTTGCCATCGAAATAGGGAAACAAATTGTACGAAAGCAGATATAATAAACCACCGGCTATACCTCCTAAAAGATATAGCCCTACCATTTGTTTTTCACTGAACGACATGAGAAATATTTGCCCGAACCAATATAGCCAAAGCATGTTGAACAGAATGTGCCATACATCGTAATGGACGAACATGTATGTGAGCAGAGTCCACGGATGGGTGATGAACTCATAGGGTATCGATGGCATTTCGATGAAGGGCAGTATGACATATCCGTCGATATTGAACAGCATCAAAACGACCCATGTGAGTCTCAGTAGCAGAAAGATCGCTACGTTGATATAGATGAGTTTCAGCAATACGGAGCCTTGCCGGAATTGCTGTTTCAGTTTGTCAATAATAGAATCCGCCACCGCCTATTCCTTTCTTTTTCCAATAACGAATCAAGAAGAAGCCGAAGAGCATGCCGCCTAAATGTGCAAAGTGAGCCACGCTGCTCATGCTTCCGCTGACACCGAAGAATAATTCGAGTAACCCGTAAAAGATGACAAAGTATTTTGCCTTGATGGGAATGGGTATGAATATGATGAACAACGGAGCATTCGGAAATAACATGCCGAAAGCCAATAAAATACCGAATGCTGCGCCAGAAGCTCCTACGGTTATAAAGTTGTTGAGTAGTTGGGACGTTTGTTCCCAACCGTACAATGCTACGGTTTCCGATATGGCTGAACGTAGTTCGAAGTACCATGCCGCTTCTTGCACCAATGCCGCTCCCATTCCTGTGGTAATGTAGTAGAATAGAAAACGTTTCCCTCCCCATACGGCTTCGAGAGTTCTACCGAACATGAAAACGGATAACATATTGAAGAAAATATGTTCTATTCCGCTGGTGTCGTGTAAAAACATGTAGGTAATCAATTGCACGACATTGAAATCGTCGGCTGCAAAATAGTGTAACCCCAGCCAATAGTTCAAATTTATTCCGGCAATTTTAGGTAGAGTTAAAGCTGCCAGCCACACGATGAAGTTAACGATAATCAAGTTGAGTGTCACCGGTGGTATAGATCCCAAAAATGACCTGTTTTGCATATATTAAATGTACTTATCTTACAAAGTGTAAACCATTCATTCCAAGCAGAGTAAATGTATTATACTCTGATTGTGCGGACAAAAGTAATGATTTTTCGAGTATTTAGTCAAATATAGCTTGCTTATATTATAAAATCGAGGCTTTTATTATATTTTTTTACTTTATTGTTTGCAGTATTTCATTTTAATCTTTACATTTGCGGTGCTGCTCTTCATGGAGAATTATTTACTTAACTTTAAATTATACGCGTTATGAACAAAACTGAACTTATCAATGCCATGGCAGAAAAAGCCGGTTTGAGCAAAGTTGATGCTAAAAAAGCATTGGATGCTTTCGTAGAAGCTGTTTCTGAATCTCTTGTTAAGGGTGACAAAGTGGCCCTTATCGGTTTCGGAACTTTCGGTGTTACTGAAAAAGCAGCTCGTACGGGTATCAACCCTGCAACCAAACAAAAAATCACTATCGCTGCTAAGAAAGTGGTTAAATTCAAAGCCGGTGCAGAATTGGCAGACAAAGTAAAATAAGCATTTATTTTATTATGGCATAGAAAAGGAAAGGCTGGGAAGGTCTCTCCTTTTTTTATTTATATTCCTCGACAGTCGTTTATAGCTCGGTCGATAGGTAGGGGGAATGGATCAGTCGATAATTGATGGGTATATCGATTCCGTAGGAAATCAGAGGGTATTGTCCTTTTATACCTCTACCCCCTCCATCAAAAATTATATAATCTTTT